>Ga0181597_10004762_pt1 | contig 13312 bp, 11 predicted proteins | sample 041ome_5_FD_148647 | JGI IMG/M metagenome (GOLD analysis project Ga0181597, IMG submission 148647) | Coastal salt marsh microbial communities from the Groves Creek Marsh, Skidaway Island, Georgia - 041403US metaG (spades assembly) | ecosystem: Environmental > Aquatic > Marine > Intertidal zone... | reverse complement strand
GAAATTTGAAACGAAAAAAATTTTTTGATGAAAATTTATTTTTATGACAACCTATCAAAAGTAGTATTCTTATTTATACTCTGCAAAAAAATAAATTTTCAAAGGAAAAAAAAATTTCAAAAAAAATAAAAAAAATCTGAAAATTTATTTTTAAGCAGAGTACGGTTAAGACTAGTAATTTTGATAGGTTGTCATAAAAAACATGGTTTAGTTGATAGATTTAATGTTATTCACCTGGTAACGTATGTGCCACGTCTATTTAGGGCATATTTCTATGTTAATTTTCACTCTATGGTGTATACCCCCTATTAAATAGCAAGTAATAGTATTAGAGCCTTAGTAGGTAAATATCGTTATTCAATTGATTTATTCTTTTTTTTAGTAAAAAATATAACAAAATGAACCATGGTATTTCTTTGCAATAAACGGAATTTACAAAAATAAGAGACCATTTTTCCATTTCTGAAAAAACCCGCAAGAAAAAAGAATCAATGAAAAAGACTCAATACATGGTGTGAACCTACTAGTTTTTTTGACTAAAAAGCATGTCGTTTATTTAGACCGGTAAAACGGAAAAACTGGAAAAAATGGATTTAAGAAAATATAAAGTTGACGGTTTGGTACAAAAAAGTATACAGCTATTTGATAGAATAATATATAAATAAAAATGGTTTTTCTATACAGAATTAGTATTTTTAGTTTTTCTTTTCATATAATATTCATGCTGCTTTTCCTTTTTAATTAGTTTTTCCATCTCTTGTATTCCTTTTAGTGGAAATGGAAATTTCAAATCCATATCTACAAAAGTGTATTGATTAAATCTTTTTCTTATATGTTTTTTGTAGATTTGTTCTATCAATGGAAATAGACTTTCTGGGGCAGTGTTAATGAAACTGGTTGCTCTTATTCTGTACTTTTTACCCAAATTCATTTCTTTTTCTTTGACCAATTGATTGAGCAAAGTATCCAAATGCTCCAAAGTTTTTGGTTCCAAATACTTTAGACTGTAAATCTCATCTATCCATTCATCATATGTTTGAACAAGATCATATATAACTTTGGCATATTTGGATCCCAATTGCATAATAGTTCTTGCCATCTCTCCTAATTTATCCATGGTCCACCTGGATACCACTGGTTTTCTGTTTTTTCTTCTTCTCGTTTGGTCCTTTTTCAATTGCGATCTTCTTATTTTACGGTTTGTCATGATGGTTTTCGTATCTTTCTTTAATTTTTTTGCAACATTGTAGTTGCCAGTAAAACGACATGTTCTTGGCATTTTTTTTATTTAATTGCGTGCGTATGGGTGTGAGTGTGTGTGGGTGTGTGCGTATGGGTGTGAGTGTGTGTGGGTGCGTGCGTATGGGTGTGTGCGTATGGGTGTGAGTGTGTGTGGGTGCGTTTAAAAAAAAATCTGGGATAGAATTTTCTAAAAAAAATCTGGGATAGAATTTTCTAAAAAAAATCTGGGATAGAATTTTCTAAAAAAAATCTGGGATAGAATTTTCTAAAAATACTATTAAAATACTATTAAAATTTTAAGTTGAATCCCCTATTAATGTAATCTTGTCTAGAAATATACATTGCCTTTATAAATGTATCTAGTTGCATATTGATTATATTCATATATTTTGATACAGGTAAATACTCATATTCATTTAAAAATTTCGTGTAAATTGTTTTCCCTTTGATAGACTTTAAAAGACGTTTATAAATACTCAATATTATTGAAAACCGGTCTCTAACAGTTTCTGGTGGTTTGAATGTTGGGTGAGTTAATAAATACAATGACCATGTTTGACAAAACGAATCTGCTTCGTCATGTGTTATTTGACATGTTTCCACATAATCAGTTGGATAAGAGTCAAATACAGATCCAATAATTTTTCTCATTTTTAATGTAATTGGTTTATACAAAGAATTATTATAGTTTGGATCAAATAGAGTGATCTTACCATCGAGATCAACACGAATTCCAGTATAATGATTTTTATAGGTGACAACTAGTAATAGTGGCTTATTACGCTTCCAAGATCTTTCTTCATTTTCTATAAAATCTTTAAAATTTTCAAATATGGAATGTTGTGACTGCATCTCGTATTTTCTAGGTATAAATGTATCGAAAAACAATTTTCTACCTTCGTTTTCACCCATAAATATTTTCATTGTATTGATTATATCATAATCTTCTTCTGTATCCCATGGCATTTAATGTAAAAATAAGGTAAACAAATAGTATAAAAATTTAGCTTAGAAGCGGTGTTTATTGTGTAGAATTAAGGTAAAATTAGATATATTGTAATTTTCTAAAAATCTGGGATAGATTCAAAAAATCTGGGATAAAATCTTAAGGTTTTTCAATTCTTGTTACCCATCATACGCATCATACGCATCATACCCATCATACCCATCATACGCATCATACTCATCATACTCTTCATAATTCACCACATAATACAAAAAGAAATATAAAAAAATATGTATAAACAACTTCAAACAGATGGATACATTGTTGTGCCTGCTCTGGATAGGAACGTTTTAATACTTATAAGAGAGCAACTTCAAATGGAAATGATGACTATGCCAGAATTTAAAAATGGTACAAAATGCTTAGTGGATGGTTTTGTTATGGGTGGTTTTAGTGCATTGGGAAATCCATCTAGTTTTCATCTCCCAAGTGTAAGATTATTAAGACTATGGATTCAGAATGTTGCTTATAACATATTCAAGGATGCTATGCCAGAATACAAGTTGGAACAAATAGTAGATAGGCTATTGTATCGACCAATAAGCAAAAAAGTATCTAGGGAAAGCTGGCACAGAGATGAAACACCTGTTTCCGATCCTATATTTGGTGGATGGGTTAATCTGGATTTCAAAGATCAATACTTTTCAGGATGTCCAGGAACACATCTAGACATAAGCAGTCAGGGTGGTTTTAAAAAAATACCAAAAGATCAGTTTCAAAAGTATGAAAAATTGAAAAAGAGTATATGCATACCGCCTGGTCATTTATTTATTTTCTATGAGCATATGGTTCATGAAGTAAAGCCATCAAAGAATGAAATATTAAGACTTTTTATGGGATGGAGACTTACTAAATCCAATGAATCTATACATGGAGATAAACTGAAATATTATCTCCAAAATCAGGCTGCTATACCAGTGAAATCAGGTCAAAAAGTAGCTATGTATGCCTCTTTGCACTGGACAAATTGGGTGAACAAGATAAAAGATTTTTCAGACAACATATCAGATGCCTGTAAAGAATACAAACAAAGAGGAGGGAAATACCCAGGTACATATCACATAGTCCAGAGACACATGACTTCTTTAAAAGAGTATGGACTAGATATGTATCCTAATTATTCCAAGGAAGAAATAGACATATTGATGCCCAACACTGAGTTTCGTACATTAAAAATGGGATCTGATACAGTCTTCCATACATTAAAACTTTAAAAAGAAAATAGTATAAAATACAAATATTTTTAAATAAATGTGTAATGAATATATTCCTTTAATAGATTTTACTAGGCAATCAAATATACATGAACTTATTAAGGGCAACCTAAACGGTCTAAACACAGATTTACTGTACGATTATGGAATTCAAGGATGGTTTCTGGCAATACCATTACTTTTTGCTCTTTTATTACTTCTAATTCTCCCTTTTTTCTGTTGTTGTTATGGTCAACTTCGACGTGCGCCTAGGGATTGGACATCCTACTTTGTTCTGACTGCAATTACATTGTGTATTATGATATTTAGTATATTTTTGAATCTACATGTAGACAACCCATCATGTCATTTTGAAGAGACTAGATTGGTATCAAAGGATTTATTATCTACTTTGGTAAAACCTGCTGACGATGTGTTGTTAACATTTGATTCCACGATAAAGGAAGTCAAAGATTCAATGGCAAAGGCACAAAACGACCGTGGTGCTTCATTGAAGCAAAGAAAGGATGATTATGTAAAAGCATTGGATGAATTGAATGCAGCTGCTATAGTTGGAAAGAGTTTATGCAATGCTATTGATTGTCCAAATAATTGTAGAATATGTCTAGACCAGACGCCGATAAAAACCGTGTCGGATGAAATGGAACAACTACCTGTAGATGATATAGAAGACAATATTAATTCTGTTGATGAATTGTTGCTTGATGCCAAGGATTCGGTCGAAGATGGTGTCAAGGGGATTAAAGATACACTTGATGATGTTATTACATTTATTGACGGCGATTGGAAAGATTATTCGACACAATTTCAAGAGTGGTCTAAAACGGCACAGGACAATACATGGTCGTTGTGGACACCTTATATTCTTATTCTATTAAGTCTATTTATGGTAGGTATTGGTGTTTTGTTAGGATCGTCTTGTATAGGTTGTCTTGGATGGGCATTTATGTGGTGGTTCTTGATCATTATGTTTTTTATTTCTTTTATATTGATGTTGGTCTCTTATGTTGGTTTGGATGTTTGTGTGGTGATGAATCAACCAGTGACCGAATATGTGAAACTCGACAATCGTTCTAGTGATATGGTTCAGTCATGTTTGGACAATGAGAATGTCATACCAAAAGACTTGGTGGATAATTATGAATTTACGGATATCAATTTCAATTCAACCCAATCTGAAATAGATTATTCTGCTTTGACAAATGCTTCTAAAATATTGTATGACGATGTTGTTGTAGGGAACTTATCCGAGTTGAAGGATATCCGTGCAAAGAAAGTCGATACCAAAACAAAAGAGGGCTTGTTTATCAATGCAGTTAAAATTACCTATCAGAATGTGAAAGATATAGAAAATATTACTTCGGATTTGTTAGATTTTGGCAATGATATTGTGGGTGATTTTCGTTGTACTTTGCTCAATAAACAGTATGATCATACAAAAGAATCGATTTGTTATTTGACCAACACCTTATTTTTCTACGCAGTGTTATTCTTTGGTGTATCTATTATAGGTATACCATTAATGATATCGAGTGTCAACTTGGTATTGTCTCTCAAGGAGTACGATTCACTTCCAGGGCAGGAAACTTAAAAATTAACTATATAAGTATTAGATTCTTTTATAAAAAAGAATGTCTTTTACAAAAACAGATTACCAAAACATCTGTTGTCTTTTGAAGAACAATGATTTGACACAGTTTGTTTCTACATTAAAAACAAAACCAAATGTATGTAAATATGTATACATAGATGATAAACACTACTTAGAAGATATTAATTGCATTATGTTTAAATTTGACAATGTCAATCCAATGGATGTTTTAAATACTATAGCCATGATGAGATCAGAGACATATTGTAATTTTAGAAAGTGGAAAATCACTTCTCGTTCCATGGGTGTCTATCTGACACTACCATATGATGATTTTAGGAGAGTGCAAAAAGGTTTTTGTACCGAACTGATGATGATGCACCAGATGTCAAATTATCATAAGATAAGGCATTACAACAAGAATCCGGTTGTACCATGGGTCTTGAGATGTTTAGGTGATTTGGATGATGTTATATATGTGAAAGGGATAAAGTGTCTTTACCATGCTCTTACCGGTTGTCATATGAAGGAGAATGTGGATTATATGGATATATGTAGATGGAGAGGACTTGGTCATTTGTTATCTACTTTTGATTGGAAAAAGAAAGCATTTGAAGATGATAATTTTGTAAAATCATTGATATGTTTTTTGACTCCTGGAGATCAAACATTGACTACACATATAGAGACTATAAACAAGATGAAAGAGAAAGGTTTAGAATGTTTTAAATCATGGAGGAAATGGAAAGGTCAGACTAATACTACAATTAAAGCTTCTTCTTTTCAAATAAACTGTTTTTATCAATGGCTGGCAACACAAAAAGATGTTTTTTCTATATTTTGTGATATACACAACCAGAAAAATATAAAAATACAGAAAAAGAGAAAAAAGACACCATTGAATAAGAATACAATATATGATGAAAATATTATGATGATGTATCAGAATGTTTCTTGTCAAGGTGAACGACAGAGAATATCTTTGGAAAAGAAAAAGAATGATTATTCATTATTGGATATAGTCTATTTTGTATTTATGAAAGATAATAGAACTATCTGGCAAGAATATACACATGATTTGACTTATCGAATCATGGTTTCCATTATAGAAAATGGTGTATTGTCTAGCTTTTCACCAGTGGCTACCTTACCAAGAACAAGTGAGGATAGTCATAAAGGGTACAGACAAATGGATGTCTTTCCTATTGTTATGTTGCAAAAGGAAATAAAAGATAAAATAAATGAATTAAATATAAATATATAAATATAATAAATATAATGAATATAATAAATTAAATACAATTCTTTAAATGCTTTAGTAATTCTAATAAAATTATTCTTCCGACTCTTCTGAATTAATAGCTGGATATTTATATTCTACCAATACTTCTGCTACAATTTTGTAATCTTCTCCTGTGCTTGGTGCATTGGCTTGAAATCGTGCTTGGAAGGAATCAAAGGAAGTGTATGGAATTTGACAAATGACTTGTTCATAAAGTTGTTTGATAACATTATTAACTACCGACTTACCTACCTTGATGTATTCACCTTCTTTTTGTTTCTCTTGATCAATTGGAACACCTAACATTTCCCAATTATTTTTGATCACTTTCAGAATGATATGAGAGGATTCAACATAGAAAAAGTCTTGTTTTGGAAATGGTACAATTCCTTCCCATAATTTATCCATGGTATAACCACCATACTGTTCAATAAAACGGTTGTTTAAAAGATTTTCTGGGGTATAAATGCTTACATCTGGACGTCCTTTTTCAAATGGAAGTACAGAAACTAGATTGGTAAAGCCTTCGTCTTCTGAGGAGTGTGCTTCTCCCATATCGGTGACTTTTGGAGTGTATAGAAAACCATCTTTGTTGACAATGTTTGGTTGATTTTCATACAATTTAACACCTAAAGTGACAGAATCATCGACATTGCTAAAGATGGATTTCAGTTTCATGCCGGTAACAATACCTTTGCTAAAATCCAATTTTTCAAGAGAAGTTTTTTGTTCATCATCAAGCTTGGACATGTCGTATTGAGGTTGAAATACGTCCATGGCATTCTTGATGTTTAGGATAGCACCATGTTTAAGTTCTTCGGCGGAACCATTCCATTGCAAGACAACACGACGAGCATGTGTTGACCCGGCTTGACTGTCTTCTGCAGTAATATTTTGGGTAGTTATTTCTGGCATTTCCATCGTTGGTTCTTGTTGTTTTAATTTGTTGACTTTCGACATTTATGAGAAAAGCCAAACAATATATATTCGCTTATTGTTGTTTCATCCAAGAATTTGAAGTATAAATAGTTTTTTTGTTTTTAAAAAAATGAGTGTAAGACTACCATACAGTACACTAAGTAGTATACCTTTAAATAATGGCGACAATATCTATCGCGTCGAAGATGTAGATATTCCTGCACAACCTAAAAACCTGGAAGAGGATTTTCTTACCAAAGTTAGTGCCTTTGCAGGAATTAAGTTAGGATCGGGGAAACAAAATGCTGCAGACGAATTGTATCAGTCGATGGTTCTTACATTTATCGATGAGGCACATGTTGCATTAACTACTCGTTTTCAACACTTGCAAAAAATAGATAAAAATTATTTTATGAAAACACCAAAAGTAAATACTATGTTTGCCAAATTGGTAGCATTGTGTATGCGGACATCACAAACGACTTCTGGAAATCAGTATGAATTAGATAAAATATACATGCGTATTAATTTAGAAAAGAAAAAGGTTATGAATTATTTTAGAAATATTCGTCCAACACCGAAACTTGATATATCAATACTCTCTCTAGGTGATTTAAACCCAATCGGCAACAAGTTGTCTATCTAGGACTAAATCATCTCCATCAAGTAAATGTTCTTTAAATAAATCTTTATACTGGTGTATCATTTTGTTCAATGTCTCTCTAGTTGCTTTGACTCGGATTAGATTGTTTTGAACATCGCTATGAAATTGAGATTTTCTGGATTCTGGGATATTTTGTGATTCTGGTGTGAGGAAAAGAATAATATCTACCGGTAATTTGTCTACAATTGGATTAGGAGAAAAAACACCTTTTTCCATACGATAAATGTCTGCGTTCTTTATAAATTGGTTGTAGTTTGGTATTGGTTTTCGCATACAAAATGTATTGACCGCGCTTGATCCTTTCCAATAACAATCTACAAATGCTCTTGTACGCTGTTCTTCTTTTAAATGGTTGACATCCAAATAATCTTGTTCAGACAATAAATCGGATTGAATAGCACTAGAAGTTGACACTTCTGCAAAACCAATTAATGGACTAACATGTACCAATGCTTTGTTGTCTACCGGTTTCATTACATGGTTATAGAAATGATACCCTGTGGCACCCTTGTATAACATGTTATAATTATATGTACGAATAGGTTTGGATTCTGCCAACTCATTTGCAGTGTTTAGTGTTGTCGCCATAAAACTTTTATTATTAATTTTGGTCAATTGCATCTTTGAATATACTTCTTTAATACTTGTGTCAAACCAATCTGTCCAATCTTTAATTTCAATACCATTATCAACTACTTTGATTTTTTCTTTTTTCATAGATCCTAATTCATCGACAGTGTGTTTAAAGTAGGTTCCTACTAAGGATCCGAAATCAGAAATATCTGCAGATTGATCTACCGTTGTATGCTTGTACATGGCTCTTGTTCGAAACAAATCAGGATGAAACCATGCTTTATCTTTAGAGGATAATGTATAATCAGATGGTATAACAACTTGCATACCTTTAAAGATATCTATACCATGTTTCAATGATTGTTCAACATCTTTACCAAAATTTGGCATCAATACCATCTTTAGATTTAGAGATCTCAGTTGATCAATATGAGCTTGTACATTTGCTGGAATGCCGGAAGGGTAAACTTTTTTTAACTGGGTTGTATCCATTTTAAAAACCAACTATCTTTTATTTATAGTATCAAAAAAATAATCAATAAAAAAATAGGTCAACAGTTTTTGCAAAGTATAAATATTATTACTATTACCTTAAAATGTCATTTATCAAATTTAAAAAACAACCAGAGTCAGAATTAAGTATTCAATTTAATGCCGTACCAATTCCAAAAACCACCGATAAATATACAGCAGAGACAAAAGCAAAACAACAAACAGAGATCTCAAAAATAGAAGCGCGTGGAAGAGATTTATTTCAATTGAATCCAACCAAAAGTTCGGTGCATGAAGGTAAAAAATTGTATCAATCAACTATGCTATATAGCAAAAAGCTATCGGTAGAAGATCTGATTCCCCTCATGACCGAATCAGAATTGACACTCAAAGTAAGTGCAATTAGAGATGGTACATCTACATGTATGGAATTGACCAGTGGAAGATTGGCAGATTTGGTAGAAGAAACTGCAGATCAAAAAGGAGACAAAATTGCTCATTTGCAACTGCCAGACGGATCAACACACAATATGTATGTTGCCATCAAACAGTATCGCGGTAAACATTATATTCAAAAGGTAGATTATGAGGTAGAAAAAGAATTAGATCAAAAATTACACCTTTAATTTTTTAGCAGGAGGTTTTTCAGGCTCTTCAAACAATTGTTTATCTATTGGAGGAGGTCCATCTTGCATGTCGTCTAGTGGTAGAGATACATTCATCAGAGCATATTTTGCATAAGTATGCCATGAGATAACACCTTGTTCATATAGAATACGCAAATTTTCATTAGACACAAATGGAGTTACCGGAAAATATACACTGACCGAATGCATTTGTTTGGCTTTGTATGGATCCGATTCTTTATTAAAATCTATTTTTTTCTTTAATTCATTAATATATATCATGTTATACACATCAGACAATATTGAACCTAATTTTTTTTTCCACCACATCAACGAATGCATAAATGTCTCATGTATTGACTCCTTGTCCGCACCCTGATGCATTCCCGTATCGGAAATAATCATTGAACGAGGAACACCCAGGGTTGCACAAACTTCCTCTTGAATAATCTTGTGTATATTCACCAAATCATTTCGACCTGTATCCGATGAAGGTAGTTTTAACGTATGACCCATAGGTAAAGGAATAACATGGTTGAGCGTTTTTGTTGCTAATTGAGCATGTCGCTTTCCAAGAAATGTATCATACAAATCTTTTTGTTGATTAAGAAGACTTACAGCCGTCTTGTTTCTTGAATAACGAAATTCTTTATTGTTCTCCGAAGCGCCTGCATCTGCATAAAAATCAAAATCAACACCTTCTTTGTCTGCCACATTCTGCGATTCTTTGATCTCTGAATATACCAAAGGGTTTGCCCTGGATTGTTCCATGGCTACGGCAGTTTCACGAAGACGCTTTAAAAACAACAAACGCGGAATAATCTTATAAATAGGCGATGTAAGTGTACCATCAGTAAGTGGATCATATATACTAAATACGTAGGCATTTTTCATCTCTTCGTCAACCGATCCTCTATTGTAAACTTTCCAATCGTAACCTTGGGGTAATATATCTACTTTCACCCAATAGGTTCCTAATTTTAATACCGTAGGATACTTATCCACATGGACTACCGCATATCCAAAACATAAAATAGAATCTATCAAATCTGTACAAAATGGTACCCATCTTTCTTCAATCAATAGCTCACGTTCGGCTTCCATTTCTACATTCCTATCAAGACATTTTCCATAACAAAATTTGATTCCATTGTTGAGCAACTGTGACGAAATCAGATGTCTGCACATATGAAGCAGAGGCGATTGATGATAACAGTTCCAAACATACTCTAGAGTTGTGTTGTTTAATCGAAAGGATTCCATTTTGAGTATATAAAGATGTATTTATAGTAAAAAAATGCCAAAACGAAAAGCCACACATCAAACGGTGCAAAGGCAAAGGAATATATTTCAAAAAGAAGAGTTGATGGTGGAAGCTGTTTATTTAGTTTTACAACACAACTTATACAAAAAAAAAGCTTCCAACGATATGACATTGATTGAATATGCGAAAAAATTAAATGTAGAAGAATTGAGACAATTCAATTTTAAATTAAAAGAGATCTTAAGTCATATCAAATAAATATTTTTATCTATATATGTTAACAATCATCTATAAAATGAAAGATAATGAAAAGTTAGGTACCTTAACCTGTGTCTTTTTAATGTTTTTTGTCTTTGGTACATTGTTGCAATACGATGTTCCTACACTTATCGATTTAGTACCAGACAATCCTACGCAAGTCGTGGAACAAACCGTGACCTTTTCAGGAGTAGATAAAGAAACCCTAGAGAAAAACAAAGATGATATTCAAGGAGATATTGCAAATAACCTTGGTGTCAATAAAAACGATGTTGTCATTACAGAGATAAAAAGAAAAGGAACAAGAAGACGCTTGTTGCAAGATGAATGGGATGTTGTGTTTTATGTAAAAGTGGTAGAAGCTCGTGTAGAAATCATTACCGAAGTCATGAAATCGACAAACTTTCAAGAAAATGTTTTTGAAGAAATAAAAAACACCATAGTTCAAAATGAACCAGATCCTGTTAAAAAAGCACAACTTAGAAAAGTGACTGCTGTTTTTTCTACACCGGTAGTCATTTGTAATTTAAATCATGTTAGTATAGATTCTGTGTGTGTCGAGTGCAATTCAACACAATACGCACCCTTAAAAGCAACTGAATGTTTGGCATGCGGATTAAACCAAGCTCGCGCTGGTACAGAAGCTGAATGCGATCAATGTGTTCTTGGATACTTCAAACCAGATTGTAATAAATGCATCAATACTACGTCTAACGGAATTAGCTGTATATGTCAAACACACCAGGAATATAAAAATGGATGCACAGACTGTTTACTGACACAATACTCAAATGGTTTTGAATGCAAAGATTGTCCTACAAATACATTTAGAGAAGGAAATACCGGTACACAATCTGACTGCGTAGAAGGAAAAGCACCTCCAGTGTGTACTTGTGAAAATGGTATTCCAGATACAGAAAGTTGCACCGGTGGAAATAAATGCAAAAGCTGCAATGCAAATTATTTTTTAAATGGTATCAATTGCCAAAAATGGAAAGATTGCTCACCAGGAGATTACGTGTCGACGCTACCATCCGCCACAAACGACAGAGAATGTAGACCATGTGAGAGCGGATTTTCAGGGCAAAATCAACAAGACTGTACACCATGGACAAATTGTAGCGCCGGACAAAGAATATCGGTCAATGCAAGCTCCACTATAGATCGACAATGCATAGCTTGTGTTGACAGTTATAGCATTGTAGAGAATGCCTTTGAATGCAACCAACTGAGTATTTGTATTGCTGGACAAGGAATTGATCAATCACATACAAGCACTTCAGATAGAACATGCAAATTATGCACAAATGGGTATACAAACACCACGAACAGTTTTTGCATCCCTTGGACAGACTGTCAACCTGGATTTGAGGTCGATGGACAACCAAACAATACAGTAGATAGAACATGTACTCCGTGTCGAGATAGTTTTTCAAATACAACAAATTCATTCTGTATACCATGGAAAGTATGCAATCCTGGAGAACAAGCTTCTACACCTTCATCTATAATAGACAGGGAATGTTCAGAATGTGTAAACTCTTACCTATTGATTAATACATGTACACCATGGACAGATTGTGTAGCCTCAACTGGTATTGATTTTGCTGGTAATAGCACACACAATCGCGTATGCAAGCCATGTGTACAATCCTTTACGAACAAAACGAATCAAGTATGTACACCATGGACAAATTGTCTAGAAGGATCATACATTACACAAAATAGTAGTTCTACACAAGATCGCACATGTGCACCTTGTCCACCAAATACATTTTCGTCAGACAACGCGTACGCGTGCGATTCACATAAAATATGCTACAGGGGAACATATATCTCAAAAAACGCAACATCTGGGTCGGATAAAGCGTGTTCGATATGTTCAGCCGACACATATGCCGATCAAGATGATATATATGCTTGTAAAAACTGTTTGATCGACAATGCTATCAATACAACAGCGACATCACCCGGTGCACAGCAATGCGAAGCATTGTCGTGTGAAGCTGGGTATTATTTGGATAATGGCAAATGTACCATTTGTGCCGCTGGTTTTTATAGATCAAGTCCGGGTACGGTATGTACATCATGGACCAATCCAACCGAAAGCACATGTGATGGTGGCGAATGGACAGCTGGGTCAACTACAGCAGATTCCACTTGTATTTCTTGTACAGGTACA
>Ga0181597_10004759_pt1 | contig 13317 bp, 11 predicted proteins | sample 041ome_5_FD_148647 | JGI IMG/M metagenome (GOLD analysis project Ga0181597, IMG submission 148647) | Coastal salt marsh microbial communities from the Groves Creek Marsh, Skidaway Island, Georgia - 041403US metaG (spades assembly) | ecosystem: Environmental > Aquatic > Marine > Intertidal zone... | reverse complement strand
GCCGGCCGAACGCACATGGCTCGAAAAATCGGCCGATGTCTCGCGCGTGGTCTATCTGCGGTCCATGGCCCGCTCCGACCGGACCGGCAAGCGGTCGCTCGTCGAAATGAAAATGGTGGATAACGCGTATCCGCTGTTCGGCGCCCTGGAAACGTCCCCCGCCGCGCCGCCAACCGACCTGTTCGCCAAACGCGGCGGTGTCGGGGGTGCAATCGCCGATACCGCATTGCTGAAACGGCTCGGAATAGAAATAGGCGGCAGAGTTATCATCGGCGATGCGGTATACGAGATACGCGGCACCATCGACCGTGAACCCGACCGCGTTTCCGGCGCGCGGGCATTGCAGCTGGGGCCGCGTTTTATGGCCTCCGCCGCGTCGGTCAGTGACAGCAAGCTTGTCCAGCCCGGCAGCCAGGTCTGGTATTTTTACCGTATCCGCCTGAACGACCGGGACAATCTCGCCGCCTGGAAAACCGATCTGGACACATCTTTCCCCGACGCCCAATGGGTGGTCCGCGACCGCGGAAATGCATCGCCGGTCATAAAGCGCTTTATCGACCGCACCACGCTATTCATGACACTGGTCGGCCTTACGGCCCTGCTGGTCGGCGGCGTCGGCGTCAGCAATGCGGTGCGGGATTTCCTGACCGGAAAGATGCAGACCATCGCAACACTGAAATGTATCGGCGCGTCATCCGGGCTGATTTTCGGCGCCTACCTGATCCAGGTCATGGCAATGGCCCTGCTGGGAATCGCCATCGGGCTGCTGATCGGCGGGCTTGCCCCCGCGTTGCTGGCAGACCTGTTACGTGACGCGTTACCGCTTGTGGCGCGGATCGGCGTCTATGCCCAACCGCTGATCGTGGCGACCGCCTTCGGGATACTGACGGCGCTGGCGTTTTCGATATGGCCGATTGCGCGGGCCTGCGACCTGCCCGCCGCCGGGCTCTTCCGGGATTCTATCGCACGGTTTCGCGGAGTGCCGCGCTGGCCGTTCGTCGTCGCAACCGTGATCCTGCTGGCAGCCCTTGCAGTCCTTGCCATCGAGACGGCTTTCAGCCGCGTTGTCGCAATCTATTTCGTCGCCGGGTCTGCGGTCGCGATGGGGTTATTCGCCATTGCCGGTATCCTGATCGCACGGGCGGCAAAACTGGCGGGCAGCGTCGGCGGCACCGGCATGCGTCTCGCGCTTGCCAACCTGCATCGGCCGGGCGCACCGACAGGCAGCGTCGTGATGTCCCTCGGTCTCGGCCTGACCGTGCTGGTGACGGTGGCGCTGATCGAATCCAATCTGGGACGGCAGATCACCAAAAGCCTGCCGGAACGTGCACCCGGCTATTTCTTTATCGATATTCAGAACGACCAGGTCGCGGACTTCGAAAAAACTGTGTCTGAAGTTGCCGGTTTCCGGGAAATGCGCCGCACACCGATGCTGCGCGGCCGCGTCACCCGGTTGAACGGCGAAACCGCGAAATCGGAAAACGTGGCCGAAAACGGCCGCTGGATTCTTCGTGGGGACCGAGGTGTCACCTGGGCACGTGAACTGCCGGAGGGCGAAACTATTGTCGCGGGTGACTGGTGGCCCGTGGATTACACCGGCCCGCAACTCGTTTCACTATCGGCCAATTCGGCCGCCGCCCTCGGTCTCGGGATCGGCGACACGATCACCATCAATATTCTCGGGCGCAACGTTACCGGTGAGATCGCCAATCTGCGCGATGTCCGCTGGGGCACGCTGCGCATGAACTTCCTGTTCATGTTCTCTCCCGGGGTGCTTGAAAACGCGCCGCAGACCCATCTGGCAACCGTTCATGCCGATCCCGAACGCGAAGCGGGAATCGAGACTGCCGTCGCCGCCGCCTTCCCCAACGTCACCACCATCCGGGTGCGCGATGTTCTGGAAACCGTGAATGGTTTCCTCGGCAAGCTCGGCCTCGCCATCCGGATGACGGCGGGAATCGCCATCATCGCCGGCACCCTGGTACTGGCAGGCGCCGTGGCCGCCGGTCACCGGCGCCGCGTCTATGATTCCGTGGTGCTCAAGGTCCTCGGCGCGACGCGGCGGCGAATCATGGGCACGCTGCTGCTGGAATACGGGCTGCTGGGCGTGATAACCGCGCTGATCGCATCGGTGATCGGCTCCTTTGCCGCATGGGCCGTGGTCACCAAGGTGATGAAATTCGACTTCAGCTTTGATCCGCTGGCGGTTGTCGCCGCCGCCCTGATCGCCATCGTGGTGACGCTGGCGCTCGGTTTTTACGGCACGTGGCGGGCACTGGGCCAGAAAGCAGCACCGCTGCTGCGCAACGAATAGAGCCTGTTTGCGGTAATTCGCCTTCGAAAAGGCTGAAATTCCGCCCTCTCCGGCAAATATTAACGTTTGTTAATATACCCGATAATTCAACGGGTTCCGGTTGATTTCGACTCGATAGCACCCCATATTCTGAACAGGGTTTAACAATCGGGTCTTGAAAGGATCTGACATGGCTTTCGGAAACGAAAAAACGATCTATACCGGCTCACGTTCCATCGATCAGGCGGAATTTGATGCCGGGCTCCGCGCACACATGCTGCGGGTCTATAATTACATGGCGTCGGGCCTCGCCCTGACGGGTATTTTTGCGATCATCATCGCGCAGATGTCGTTCATCACGAACGACGCAGGCCAGTTGATCGGCTATACCAGCCTCGGCCAGACACTGTTCGGCTCACCGCTGAAATGGGTCGTGATGCTGGCGCCGCTCGGCCTCGTCTTTTTCCTGAGCGCGCGCATCCATGCGTTGAAGGCCTCCACCGCACAGGCGGTCTTCTGGATTTACGCGGCGCTGATGGGTGTTTCCTTCGCGGTTATCCTGATCCAGTTCACCGGCGCCAGCGTGGCCCGCGTGTTCTTCATCACGGCGGGCACGTTCGCCGCGATGAGCATCTGGGGCTACACTACGAAGAAAGACCTGACGGGGATGGGATCGTTCCTGTTCATGGGTCTGATCGGCATCATCATCGCATCGGTCGTGAACATCTTCGTCGGCAGTTCCGCGCTGCAGTTCGGGATCTCGGTCATCGGCGTGCTGGTCTTCGTCGGCCTAACCGCCTACGACACGCAGAACATCAAGAACGAATATGCAGAACACCTGGACGACGAGACCCAGGGCAAGCTTGCCATCTCGGGCGCGCTGCGGCTGTATCTCGACTTCATCAACCTGTTCATCATGCTGCTGCAGCTCTTCGGCGACCGCCGCTGACCGCACAGCACTAAGCACGTATTAAGAACCGGGCCCCGGAGTGGGGCCCGGTTTTTTTATGTCCCCCTGGTGCCGCGGGATACACGTCCCTGTTAATTAGTGCCGAGCCTTGTTAACCAAAATCGAATTATCATTTGACTTGGTCGCTGCTTTCTTGGCATCAACGCGGTTGAAAAAGGGTTGGCGCAACACAACTACCGGCAAGTCGTACGTATTGCCGTAGAAACAGGAGCGTCTCAGGATGAGTGCACAGAAATTCGGCTACATGGCTGTCTTTACAGCCGCCATTTCACTCGGCATGGCAGGAAACGCCGCCGCCTATAACGTCACGATCGACCAGTTCTATATCGAAAAGAACGGCGGCCAGTACGTCGACGATACTTTTTCGGACAACATCGCCCCGCCGAACGGCAGCGGCGTTTTCGGCACCGGGACGACAGCCGTTACCTACAGCACCCTGGGCGGCTGGACAGAATCCGGCGGGCGGGCAGCGGCCAATTCGATCAACGGCCTCAACACAACGAGCCTTACCAGTGGCAACCCCCTGACATTCAGCCGGGCCCGGGTAAACTCGAACACCAATCCGACTGATCTGATCAGAGGCCTGAAAAACGACGATACATTCGAGGTCCGCGGCCTGTTCGATCTTTCCTCCACGCTGGACATTCCAGGTGGATATGGCATTCGTATTGGCGATTCCGGCCCCGGCGGCCCCGGGAGCGACCGCGCCCAACTGTCGGTCCGTCGCTCGAGCACGGGAGATTTCTCCGTCAGTTTTGCCGATTTCGACCTGACGGCCGGCACAGTCACAAACCTTGACGCAGACACCCTGCAATCGGGACACGATCAAATCCTGCTGGTCCTGACCCGGGCGACAACTTCATCCGGCATTACCGCGTCTTACGCCTATGTAGACGGCGGTATCACCGATATCGGCGATAACAGCGCGCTTGCAGGATTAACATTCCAGGCCCTCAGCGGCGCCTCGAATGTATTTACCGGCCCAAACTTCGCCCGCGCGGAATTCTACGCGTCGGAAAGCCCGGTCCAGGTGAACGCACCCGGTGTGCTCGCCATTTTCGGCCTGGCCCTTGCCGGGCTGGGTCTGACCCGGCGGCGCAAACAGCCCTGAACACCCGGTTCCATGAATGCGAAAAGGGCCCCGTCACCGGGGCCCTTTTTATTTGATCGCAGAATGTTTGCCGCCTATTCCGCGGCCTGCGCCGTCTGACCCGCGCCGGGGTCGTTCTCGGCATCGATCATCGCCTCCAGGGTGCGGATCGCCTGCAACCCGCCGCCATCATGATTGATATCGATGCGGGGCTGGGTGGTGCCGGAATCAATGTTGATCTGCTGCAGGCCGATGATTTCCAGGTCTTCGAGAAACGCTTCGTGGATATTGGCGACCAGCAGGTCTGTGATCCACGGCTCGTCGAGGCGGAAATCATGCGCCTGCGCCCAGAAGTAATGGGTCGTCTTGTCGGTCTCGGGCGTGATCGCGTTGAGGTTCCGCATGGTGATGCCCTGGCTGCGATCGCCTTCCTTGGCGCCCGTGCCCGCCTTGGCGGCGCCGACATCGAGCCGCACGAAGGCCGGCGGCGTCCACGTGATGTGCTGCCAGCGATCGACATGCTCGTCGGGGGCGAACCCGCCGGCTTTCTCAAAGAACGGCGGCGGGGTTGAATCCATCACCCAGCGGGTGACCGTGACGTGGCTGTCGCTCCGATCGACCGACATCGGCGTTTCGGCAACCGCGCTGGTGCCCAGCGTGGTGGCGTGAATATAGGAAAGATGCGACAGGTCGAGCAGGTTCTCGACCAGCAGCTTGTAATCCGCCTTCAGGTGCATCAGCTCGCCCTTGGCGCGCCAGCCGGGATCGTCCATCCAGTGGAAATCCTCGATATCGTCGGGATCGGCGAGGGCCGGATCGCCCATCCACAGCCAGATCCAGTGATTGCGCTCGACCACCGGATAGGACCGCACGCGGCATCCCGGCGGCACGTTCGACTGGCCCGGCACGCGGACGCAATCGCCGTCCGAATTGTATTCAAGCCCGTGATAAGGGCACTGGATCATATCGCCGACCAGCTTGCCTTCCGACAACGGTGCATGGCGATGGGCGCATTTGTCTTCGAGCGCAACCGGCGTGCCGTCTTCCTGGCGGTAGAACACCACCGGCTCGTTCAGCAGTGTGCGCCGCAGCAGGTTCTGGCGGCCGATCTCGGTATCCCAGGCGCCGACATACCAGGCATTTTTAAGAAACATCGGAAACACTCCCATTAATTAGATGTCTAATGTTTAGCGCTTTCCCCTATCGGGCCGCAACTGTCTGACCATCGACCCGGCTACCCTTCTGGTCGCACTTCTGGCCACCCTTTTCGGCCTCGATACGTTCGGCCACCATCCGCCGTGCGGCCAGCCCCGGCCCGTCAACGTTCAGATCGATCAGCGGGCGGTCCGGATCGCGCATCAGTGACGCCTGCTGCGCTTCGAGAATGTCGACATCCTCGAGGAACGTCATCAGAAAGCCGTCATACATCTGCCGTTTCCAGCCGGCATCGTCGAGGCGGAAATCCCAGACATGGGCGTAGAAATAGAAACTGGAATGTTCGGTTTCCGGCGTCGGCGCGTTCAATGCGCGGATATGAATGCCGGACGTGTACTCGGTCCGTCCACCGAATTCGCCGGCGCCGACCGGCCCGCACCCGGCATAGACAACCGTATGCGCGGGCGCCTGCGTCTCGACGATCTGCCAGCGGTCGACATTGCCGTCGAACCCGCCGCCGGTTTTGAACAAGGGCGGCGGCGGCCGGTCCTGTATCCAACGCGACATCCGCACCCGGTCTTCCATCCTCTCGGTCTTGACCGGAAAGTCGACGATGGCATCGTTGCCGAGGGTCCGCGTATGGACATAGCCGAGATGCGACAGGTCCAGCAGGTTGTCGGTGATCAGTTCGTAATGGCAATTGATATGCAGGAACGCGCCCGGATTATGCGCCCATCCGGGATCGCCGATCCACCACCAGTCAGGCAGCAGGGCCTCGTCGGCAAGCGCTGCATCGCCCATCCATATCCACAGAAAGCCGTATTTCTCGACCAGCGGAAACGCCCGGATCGCCGCCCCCGGCGGTACCTTCGACTGACCCGGTACGGCAACGCAGGCGCCGGTGGCATCGAATTCGAGCCCGTGATAACCGCACTGCACCCGATCGCCCGTGACCTGGCCGAGCGACAGCGGCAAATGCCGGTGACAGCAGCGGTCTTCGAGCGCGATGGCCCGCCCCCTGCTGTCGCGGAACATCACCACAGGCTCCCCCAGCAGGGTCCGCCCGAGCGGCCCGCCATCTTTCAACTCACGGTCATATGCCGCGACATACCAGCAGTTTTTCATGAACATGGGCAAAGTCTATCGCAATAATTGTTTTCGTAAAGGGAGCCACGCCGTACTATCCCGGTCCAACACAGGAGGACACCCCATGACGGCACCCTATTCCGGCGGCTGCGGCTGCGGCGCGATCCGTTACACCGTGACCAGCGAACCACTGATCTCATACCTCTGCCACTGCACCGAGTGCCAGCGCCGCACATCCAGCGCGTTCGGGCTGAACTTCCAGATTCCGACTGAAAACCTGGTGATCGACAAAGGCACGCCTGCGTCGCGCACGCGCTCCGCCGATAGCGGCAACGATCTTGCGCTGAATTTCTGCGGCGATTGCGGCACGCCCCTGTTTTCTGCCCCGGGTGCCCGGCCGCAAATCCGCGTGATCTATGCGGGTACGCTGGACGACCCGAGCTGGGTGCCGGTGAAGCTGAACATCTGGACCGCCAGCGCCCTGCCCTGGGTCCCGATGGACACGGGTATCGCCAACGAGCCCGGCCAGCCCAACATGGCCGACTATATCGGCAAGGTCTGAGCCCGGAGGATATGTCGTCATGACTGTCAATTACGGAGACCGCGCCCGCATCGGCATGCTGCTGCCCTCGGTCAATCGCGCGGCAGAACCGCAGATCTCGGAAATGCTGCCCGACGGCGTGTCGCTGCACACGACGCGGCTGCGCCTGCTGTCGAGCAAGGAAGAGCACATCAACGAGATGGTCGACGACGTCGAACGCGGCGCGGTGATGCTGGCCGATGCCGATGTCGATCTGATCGTGTTTCACTGCACGGCGGCGTCGATGTTCGCGCCCGGCTTCGATGACGGCATCATCGAGCGCATCGAGAAAGCCACCGGCAAGCCCGCGACATCGACATCCAAGGGCTGCGTCGAGGCGTTCGAGAAATTCGACGCAAAGAAGATCACCCTGACCACGCCCTATATCCAATCCACCAATGACCGCGAGGTCGTGTTCCTGAAATCCCATGGTGTGGACGTCCTTTCCGAAACCGGGCTCGGCATCACCGGCGATGGCGGCGCGATGCTGGCCGTGGAACCCGAAGAATGGCACCAGCGGGTGAAAGACCAGGACGAGCCGGATTCACAGGCGGCGTTTCTCAGCTGTACCGCCATCCGCGCGGTCGAGGCGATCGATGCCATCGAGGCCGATATCGGCAAACCGGTGGTGACATCCAACCAGGCCATGGTGTGGCACGCACTGAAAAAGCTCGGCATCGACGACATGCCGACGGGCTACGGGCGGCTGATGGAGGTGTAATTCTTTCCGCCGGATTCCCGCCGTCGCGGGAACTCTGAGCGGCTCATTACGTACCATTGTCATCCCGGCCTTGTGCCGGGATCCAGCCCGCCGCCGGCGAAAAGAAGAAAGACTGGCCCCCCGCACAAGGCCGGGGTGACAGCTATTGGGGTGCCCCTTGGTACCCTTCCGCCGCTTGGTGTTTCTTCTATCCGCCGCGCCGTCGTCCCTATTCCATGAATTCCGGGAACAGCCGCTCCGCCATGCGCAAACACGCGGGCCAGTCTTTGCCGCCGACGAGGTTATTGCCTTCCTTCATCACCTGGGCGGCGGCGAATTCGCAGGCTTCCTCGTCCGGGAAGTTCAGGTTCTCATACCCCGCCGACAGGGCCGCGATCTGGCCGCGGCAGGCGAATTCGAGGAAATGGTGCATCACGAAGGCCTCGGGGATGGTTTCACCCAGCACCAGCGAGCCGTGATTGCGCAGCAATGCGACGCGGTAGCCTTCGATATCCTTCAGCAACGGGTCGCGCATGAACAGGTTGAACTCGAACCCCTTGAAGGCGTGATAGGCAATGCGGTTATGGAAGCGCATGGCGTGCTGGTTGACCGTCAGCAGGCCCCATTTCTGGGACGACACGCCCATATTGGCCTCGGTATGGGTGTGGAAGACGACATTGATGTCGGTGCGCTCCTTCAACAGCCCCGCATGGATGATCAGCCCGCCGCCCTTGAGCTTCGGCGCGCCGGCGGTGATCGGGTTGCCGTCATAATCGTATTTCAGCAGGTTCGACGCGGTGACTTCTTCAAACATGATGTCATAGGGCTTGATCAGGATCGCGCCGTCTTCCCCCGGCACGCGGACCGACAGGTGATTATAGGTCAGATCGCTGACGTAATAATGGGCGATCAGCCGGTAGGCACAGGCAAGATCGACCCGCGCTTTCCATTCCTCCGCACTGACCTGGTCACGGACCGAGATGTCTTCTTTTATTGCGGCAATCGCCATGGCGTTTCTCCCCTCGTCTATTGTCAAACAGGCGTTTATTGTCAATTGACGTCTAGAGTGTCGCGTGGTGTGACACCCGTCAATACTGTGTACAGGATTCCATGGCGACAAAACCCCGGGCGAAGAAGCCGGCTTCAAAAGCACCAAAAGCACCTTCGAGAGTCCGCACAAAACGGCTCGTGGCGCGGACCGTCGGATGGCGGGAATGGGTCGGACTGCCCGATCTCGGCGTATCGCACATAAAGGCGAAGCTCGATACCGGTGCGCGGACATCTGCGCTCCACGCATTTGAAATCGAACCCTTCCAGAAACGGGGCGAAGACTGGGTCCGGTTCGTGATACACCCGGCGCAGCGGGATGCATCGCTTGCCGTAAGGTGCGAGGCAAGGCTGATTGACGAACGCACCGTGACCAATTCCGGCGGTCACCGCGAAAAACGATACGTGATTTCAACAATGCTGAAAATGGGCCCGGAGTCCTGGCCGATCGAACTGACACTGACGAACCGCGACGAGATGGGCTTTCGCATGCTGCTCGGCCGCCGGGCGATGACCCGCCGCCTGGTGATCGACCCGTCGCATTCGTTCCTGGCGGACAAGGTAACCGCCCCGCCGGCAACGGCGCCGATAGCGGCAGCCGTGCCGGCTGAAAACAAGAAACCACGCCGCCCCGTTGAACCGGTCGGCGTGGCAAACGACGAAGAGGAATAGGCCCACGGCGCGATTGTCGCGCCGGCCGTCCGTTCCTGAAAGGAAACGCCATGAGAATCGCCATGCTGGCCCGCAATCCGAACCTGTATTCGCACAAACGCCTGGTCGAGGCTGCCGAAGCGCGCGGCCACGAGATACAGGTCATCGACACCCTGCGCGTATACATGAACATCACCGCGCATAAGCCCGATGTCAGGTACAAGGGCGAGGTTCTGCCGAAGTTCGATGCGGTCATCCCGCGTATCGGTGCATCCGTCACGTTCTACGGCCTCGCCGTGCTGCGGCAGTTCGAAATGATGGGCACCTGGCCGCTGAATGAATCCGTCGCCATCGGCCGGTCGCGCGACAAGCTGCGCTCACTCCAGCTGCTGTCCCGCGCAGGCATCGGCCTGCCGGTCACCGGGTTCGCCCATTCGACCCGCGACACCGATGACCTGATGCAGATGGTCGGTGGTGCGCCACTGGTCATCAAGCTGCTCGAAGGCACGCAGGGCATCGGCGTCGTGCTGGGGGAAACCCATTCTTCGGCCAAATCGGTGATCGAGGCATTCCGCGGCGTGAAGTCCAACATCCTGGTGCAGGAATTCGTCAAGGAATCCAAGGGCGTCGATATCCGCTGCTTCGTCATCGGCGGCAAGGTCATCACGTCGATGATGCGCAAGGGCGCGGAAGGCGATTTCCGCTCGAACCTGCATCGCGGCGGCAATGCCAGCATCGTCAAAATCACCCCCGAAGAACGCTCCACCGCCATCCGGGCCGCCAAGACACTCGGCCTGAACGTCGCCGGCGTGGATTTGCTGCGCTCGAACCACGGCCCCGTGGTAATGGAAGTAAACTCGTCGCCCGGACTCGAGGGCATCGAGAACGCGACCGGCAAGGATATCGCCGGACAGATCATTGAATTCCTCGAAACCAATGCAAAACCTGGAAAAACGAAAACCCGTGGCAAAGGCTAAAGAAACCCGCGAACCCTTCGTGATCGGCGGCGTCAGCGTCGCACCGGGCAAACGCGCCACCATCGACCTGCCCATCAGCGTATTGTTCGACCACACGCCGATGACGCTGACGGTACGCGTCGTCCATGGCCGCGAACCCGGCCCTGTATTGCTGGTCTGCGCCGCCGTGCATGGAGACGAAATAAATGGCGTTGAAGTCATCCGCCGATTGCTGCGGCTGACCAGCCTGAGCAAGCTGCGCGGCACGCTGATCGCGGTGCCGGTCGTCAACACGTTCGGGTTCCTGAACCAGACGCGCTACCTGCCGGACCGGCGCGATCTGAACCGCAGTTTCCCCGGATCGCCCAAGGGATCGCTGACCAGCCAGCTCGCGCACCTGTTCAACACCGAGGTCGTCGCGAAGTGTACCCACGGGATTGACCTGCATACCGGCGCCATTCACCGGGCCAATTTCCCCCAGATACGCGCCGTGCTGACCGACCCCGAGGTCCGCAAGATGGCGCAGGCCTTCGGCGTGCCGCTGCTGCTGAACGCAAAGATCCGTCCCGGCTCGCTGCGCGGCGTCGGCGGAGACCACGGCATTCCCTTCCTGGTTTACGAGGCGGGCGAGGCATTGCGCTATGACGGCACGTCGATCCGGGCGGGATTTCGCGGCGTCGTCAACGTGATGCGCTATCTCGACATGCTGCCCCCGCCAAAGCGGGAAGAACGCAAGGCGGACATGCTCGACAAAGAGGCGACCGTGCCGGTGAAAGCGCAGGTCATCGCCCAGTCGAGCACCTGGGTCCGCGCACCGGCGGGTGGATTGCTGCGCGATCCCGTCCGCCTCGGCGCCCTGGTCGAGCCCGGCACACGGCTCGGCATTATCGCCGACCCGCTCGGCAATGCCGAGAAGCGCATTACCAGCGAGGTCAGCGGGGTCGTCATCGGCCGGACCAACCTGCCCGTGGTCAACCAGGGCGACGGGTTGTTCAACATCGCCCAGGTCAGCGATGCCGACAGCGCCCTTGAAGCAGTGGATATTTTCCGCGACGACCGCGAATCGGAATCCTCCGACAACGAAGAATAGCGCACGCGCCTCAGGCCTGAGGTGCGGTCCGGATGATCCCAACGCGTCCTTGATCGCTTTGATGGCTATAGCATCCGTTGTCATCCCGGCCCCGTGCCGGGATCCGGTCGTCCGGCGAGAGTGTCGCTCCAAAGACTGGACCCCGGCACAAGGCCGGGGTGACAATTCGAGTTGTGCGATCAAAACGCGACGCACAATTCAACCCCATGCACCCAAAGGGGCGGCATCCACTGCCCCGTCATCGATCCCGTCATCGATCCCGTCATCCGCCCTCGCCCTGCCCCTGACCTCCTGCCCCGGTCTCATACAACCACCGACCGTCATCCCGGCCCCCGTGCCGGGATCCAGTCGCCCGGCGAGAGAGGGACCCCAAAGACTGGGTCCCGGCATGAATCCGGGATGACAGATTGGGCGGCGGGCGATTTTGCGTAAGCGGAACAGGCTCCCGTTCCAGGCGGGCCACCGCCGCATTCATGTCGGCGATAAACGCGTTCATCGCCCGGCGCCGCGCCCGTTCCGCCGCCGTGTAAAACCCGTCCTTGAGCGCATTGCGGTTGCCCACCGGTGCGCCTGAGCGAGCGGCCCCGCCATGCATCCGGCAACGGGGGCGCCCGTGACACCTCGGCGCGGCGCAGGCCGTACCTTTGCGCGTCCGCGCACCGCAGCGGGGGGCGGCCCGCAACCGTTCGCCATTTCCCCGGCCGATCCCGCGCGATGCCGTCACGACATCGTCTCCGCATTCTCCTCCACAATCTTTCTCTGCGCAGGTGCGACCTGTGCGGCAGGTGCGACCCGTGCGGCAGGAGCGACCCGTGCGCCGGGTGGTGCACCCGCGGCATCGGGGGCGTGGCGGCCGGTGAGGCTGCGGGCGAGGACCGGGTTGCGTCGGTCGTCCCGCACCCGCATCTGGCGCTGAAAGACGTTGAGCAGCCGCGCGGCGTGGCGCAGGTCGGCATCGCGGGCGCGGTCGGCGGCATCCGGCTCGGCGGCCCGGCGCAGGCTGTCGAGCGCCGCCGAGTGGACGGCGACCATCTGGGCGGCGAGCATGCCTTCCAGCGTATCCCGCGGACCGATATCGCACATCGCCGAGACCGCGGCGCAGACCCGGTCGGCCCGCGCCGTGGCATCAAGCACCGGCGGCATGTTGAGCGCGAAAGACAGGTCGTTCACCAGCCAGTCATGGACGCGGGCATCATCCGAGCCGGTTGCCCGGCGCAGCGTCGCGTCGCGGTCGGCGAGGCGGAGGACCTGGATGTCGGGGGAAAGATCAGGCAGCGGATCGGAGGGGCCGGTATCAGTCTCTCCCGCGCTTGCCGTCCCGCCTGACGTCCTGTTGGACGGCCGATCTGCCATCGGGGGCGGGGCCTTCAATACATTTCCATGCATGGGCAGTTTTCCTCTGTTGTATCCCGCGTGGACAGACCAACAGGTGCGCGCCCGGCACCTCTGCCGGGCACGGTGAAAAAGGCCGGGTCCGTGCGGTTGGAATCAGGCTATCATGGAAAAGAACAAAACAAGAATATCGGGGGCGGTTTTTTTATGGTGTTCCATGGACGTCCGGTATTCGGCTGATAGCGGACCCTCCGGAGAGGTTTGAAAACAGCCGCTTATAGCAAGAAGCGGAAATCCGGAAAGCTGGGATAGGGATCTGTTATCCGACCGAAGCAGCCCTTTGGAAACTCGGTCTCGCGATGCGCCT
>Ga0181597_10004751_pt1 | contig 13335 bp, 12 predicted proteins | sample 041ome_5_FD_148647 | JGI IMG/M metagenome (GOLD analysis project Ga0181597, IMG submission 148647) | Coastal salt marsh microbial communities from the Groves Creek Marsh, Skidaway Island, Georgia - 041403US metaG (spades assembly) | ecosystem: Environmental > Aquatic > Marine > Intertidal zone... | reverse complement strand
CCTGAGTCAGCTGCCGGTAATGCGTAGTCATCTGCGCTTGAATCCTTCGGTGTGAGAGCCTGGATTCTACCGGTGGCTGGCTCTCTGCCTCTCGTTTCAAGCGTTGCGCTTATTCTATGAATTCAGGATCCGTAGCCAGGCCAAAGGACTTAAAAATTGGAAAATCTAGGAAATGTAACTTTGGCTGCACTCACATCACTCATTGAGTTTTGGGGCCAAAAAGAAGTCATAGGTATCCTCGTTGGCGTAGCGGGAAGTGCTATTTGGTACCGCGTTACTGGTGCCGTGGAACAAAAACAGAAAAACGAGCAGGTTGTTTCAATAATCCGAGCAGCAATAGATGAAACAGCAAGGATAGCGAATCAAAATCTCGGAATCGTCGCAAATGAACTAGTCAGACTACGTGAAGAAAAATTAACATTAGAACCGCAAACAGATTTCTCACCGACATCAGCAGACTTACTGCTTTTAGTTTCAAACTTCAAACCAAACAAAAGCATTGAGTTATGGAGCTCTCTTAAGAAAATTGAGGCGTTAAGCAGTCAAGCAGAAAGGCTCGCATTAGAAACGGTTCAATTGAGGCGTGCAATAAAACTAGAAAGCAAAACAGAAATTTATCTGTTTGAGCTAATCCCATATTTACAGTTACATGATGAGCTGCATGCGAGAGTTCTAAGTCAAATCATTGAAGAATGCAAAAAATCCAGCATTCTACTAGAGAGTTTCAGTAGCTAACAACGTATATGCACTCTCCCACAAGTAGTGAGCAAAGCTTTCCTAGCCCTGTCGTCAGTTCGATTGCATTCGTATAGCCGGCCTATTGTTGGCTTTTTCGCCTTGGCCATTCAGCAGTTCACTCAGCGGGATTCAATCAATCACGAAGATCATCATTGCTATCCGCCGCCCAGCCTTATTCTTTCGACTACACTCTTCACGCACATTAGCAATCTAAATAACGGAGATGCATATGGCTGGCTGGTATGAGTTGACGAATAGCAGTGACGGGCAGTTTCGCTTTGTGCTTAAAGCGGGCAATGCGGAAATCATTCTCACAAGTGAGTTATATAAAACCAGAGCAAGCGCCGAGAACGGTATTAGCTCGGTGCAAAATAACTGCCAAGCAGATGAGCGTTACGACAGGAAAGAGTCGGCGAACAATAAGTTTTACTTTAATTTAAAGGCAGCTAATCATCAGATCATTGGCTCCAGCCAGATGTATGCGACGGCGGCGGCGCGTGATAAGGGCATTGAGTCCGTAAAAAATAACGGGACGTCTGAGACAGTCAAAGACCTGACGTAAGCCATCAGCGCTTATGCGCTGAACGCTGTCGCTCTACCGGACACTGCGCCGCACGCTCTGCAGTGTCCGGCTTTACCGCCGCCCGCCTAAACGCCACGCCACGCACAGTTCACCTCGGCTACAAAGACTTTCACAGCCTGCGGCCAGCCTCTTATGATGGGCGCCGTATCAGCGCCAGATTAATCAGCATGCGATGAGGTCAGGGTGGTGTTTTCAGAGAGTGAGTTATCACGTGTTATCGAGATGGCTTGGGAAGATCGAACGCCGTTCGAAGCCATTCAATTGCAGTTCGGCTTGGATGAGGCTGGGGTGATTGCGCTGATGCGACGCAGCCTCAAGCCCGGCAGCTTCAAGCTATGGCGTGAGCGGGTCAGTGGTCGGCAGACCAAGCACCTGCAGTTGCGCGACCCGCAGGTGGGCCGAGGGTATTGCCCGACGCAGTACAAACACCGTTAAACGCCATTCGGTCTGGTCGGTTATCTGCCAGCACTTGCGAGCCCCCTTTATGGGGTGAGCGCCACAGCAAAAAGGGCCACATGTGTGGCCCTTTTTGTTTTAACCCGCTGTGCGATCAAGCATGCACTTGCGAGGGGTCGCGGCGGTTATCGGGGCCGTCTTGCAGGTGGGCACCGGTGGATTCATCCATCGCTTGCTGCAGGGCTTTCTTGCGCTTTTCTTCGGCACGGTGGGCGAAGAACCACACCAGGAAGGTGGCGAAGGACACCGACAACAGGATCAGGCTGGCCACCGCGTTGATTTCCGGCTTCACGCCCAGACGTACGGCGGAGAAGACTTCCATCGGCAAGGTGGTCGAGCCCGGCCCGGAGACGAAGCTGGCGAGTACCAGATCGTCCAGCGACAGGGCAAAGGACATCATTGCGCCGGCCGCCAGCGAAGGCGCGATCATCGGGATGGTGATCAGGAAGAACACCTTCCACGGCTTGGCACCGAGGTCCATGGCCGCTTCTTCGATGGACAGGTCCAACTCACGCAAGCGCGACGACACCACCACGGCCACATAGGCCGAACAGAAGGTGGTGTGGGCGATCCAGATGGTCAAGATGCCGCGCTCAGCCGGCCAGCCGATCAGCTGGGCCATCGCCACAAACAGCAGCAGCAACGACAGACCGGTAATCACCTCGGGCATCACCAGCGGGGCGGTGACCAGGCCACCGAACAGCGTGCGGCCCTTGAAGCGGGTGACGCGGGTCAGCACGAAGGCGGCCATGGTGCCCAGCGCAACGGCGGCAATCGCGGTGTAGCAGGCGATTTCCAGCGAGCGCATCACCGAGTTCATCAGCTGGGTGTTGTCGAGCAAGCCGACGTACCACTTCACCGACCAGCCGCCCCACACCGTGACCAGGCGCGACTCGTTGAACGAGTAGATCACCAGGATCAGCATCGGCAGGTAGATAAAGGCAAAACCGGCCCACAACATAAAGTTGGAGAAACTAAAACGCTTCATGGCCGGCCCTCCATTTCTTTCGCTTGGTGACGGTTAAACAGAATGATCGGGATGATCAGGATCGCCAGCATGACCACCGCCAGGGCGGAGGCTACCGGCCAGTCGCGGTTGTTGAAGAACTCTTGCCAGAGCACCTTGCCGATCATCAGGGTTTCCGGGCCACCGAGCAGTTCAGGAATCACGAACTCACCCACCACCGGGATAAACACCAGCATGCAGCCGGTGATGATGCCGCCTTTGGCCAGCGGTACGGTGATTTTCCAGAAGCTGTTGAAGGTGCTCGACCCCAGGTCGGCGGCGGCTTCCAGTAGGCTCTGGTCGTGTTTAACCAGGTTGGCGAACAGCGGCAGGATCATAAACGGCAGGTACGAGTAAACGATACCGATGTACACCGCCAGGTTGGTGTTGAGGATCTGCAGCGGTTCGTTGATCACCCCCAGCCACAGCAGGAAGCTGTTGAGCAGGCCGTTGTTGCTGAGGATGCCCATCCAGGCATACACGCGGATCAGAATCGCCGTCCAGGTCGGCATCATGATCAGCAGCAAAAAGACCATTTGCTTGGCTTTGTCGGCCCGCGCGATGGCATAGGCCATGGGAAAGCCAATCACCAGGCAAAGCAGCGTGCTGATGGCGGCGATTTTCAATGAGCCTAAGTAAGCCGCCAGGTACAGCGCATCTTCACTGAGGAAGATGTAGTTACTCAGGTTAACTATCAGGGTGAAGGTGTTGTCCACCCAGCTGAACACCTCGGTGTAGGGCGGGATGGCAACGTCGGCTTCGGCAAAGCTGATTTTCATCACAATGATGAAAGGCAGCAGGAAGAATAGGAACAGCCAGAGGAAGGGCACCCCAATTACCAGGTGCCGGCCCTTGGGCATACGGCGGCTGATGCTTCGGCTGATATTCATGAGCGTAATGTCACCCCGCTGTCGTCCTCCCACCAGACGTAGACTTCATCGTCCCAGGTAGGCCGTGCGCCACGCCGTTCGGCGTTGGCGACAAATGACTGGACGATCTTGCCGCTTGGCAGCTGCACGTAAAACACCGAGTGGCCGCCCAGGTAGGCAATGTCGTGCACGGTGCCGCGTGACCAGTTGTACTCAAAGCCTGGCTGCTCGGTGCTGAAGAGCATTTTTTCCGGGCGAATGGCGTAGGTGATGCTCTTGTCCTGCACCGAGGTATTAACCCCGTGGCCGACGTAGATGTTGCGCTCAAGATCGGGGCTGTCGATCAGTGCGTGGTCTTCCATGTCCTCGACTACGGTGCCTTCGAACAGGTTGACGCTGCCGATGAACTCGCAGACCAGGCGGCTGGTCGGGGTTTCGTAAATGTCGACCGGGCTGCCGATCTGGGCGATCCAGCCGAGGTGCATGATGGCGATGCGCTGGGCCATGGTCATGGCCTCTTCCTGGTCGTGAGTCACCATGACGCAGGTTACGCCGACGCGCTCGATGATCTCGACCAACTCAAGCTGCATCTGCGAACGCAGCTTTTTGTCCAGTGCGCCCATGGGCTCGTCGAGCAGCAGCAGCTTAGGCCGCTTGGCCAGCGAACGCGCCAACGCCACACGCTGACGCTGACCACCGGAGAGCTGATGCGGCTTGCGCTTGGCGTACTGGCTCATGTGCACCAGCTTGAGCATTTCTTCAACGCGGGCGGCGATTTCCGCCTTGGGCATTTTGTCTTGCTTGAGGCCGAAGGCGATGTTCTCGGCCACGCTCATGTGCGGGAACAGGGCGTAGGACTGGAACATCATGTTGATCGGCCGCTCGTAGGGCGGCAGATCGGTGATGTCTTCACCGTCGAGGAAAATGCGCCCTTCGGTAGGCCGCTCGAAGCCAGCGAGCATGCGCAGCAGGGTTGATTTACCCGAACCCGAACCACCGAGCAGGGCGAAAATCTCGCCCTTATTGATGGTCAGCGAAACATCATCTACGGCGATGGTTTCATCAAATTTCTTGGTGACGCGCTCAATCTTGACCAACACCTCTTTCGGTTGCTGATCGCCTTCAAGCACTTTCTTATAGGCACTGGAAGCAACTGCCATTCCCAACACTCCCGCAAAAGTAGCGCCCGGCCAATTGGCCGGGCGTTTTAAAGTTATTGGCCGGACTTAATCTTGGTCCAGCTGCGCGTCATCAAGCGTTGTACTTTCACCGGCAGTTCCGCCGAGATGTATAGCTTGTCGAGGACGTCCTGCGGCGGATACACCGACTCATCGTTACGCACTTCTGGATCCATGAACTCGCCTGCCTTGGTATTAGGGTTGGCATAACCGACGTAATCGCTGACCTGGGCAATGGCCGCTGGGTCGAGCAAATAGTTGATAAAGGCGTGGGCTTCTTTCGGGTTACCGGCATCAACCGGAATGGCCATCATGTCAAACCACAGGTTGGCGCCTTCTTTCGGGATACTGTAAGCGATCTCGATGCCCTTGCCGGCTTCTTCAGCACGGTCGGCGGCTTGCAGAATGTCACCAGAGAAGCCCACCGCTACGCAGATATTGCCGTTAGCCAGGTCACCGATGTATTTCGAGCTGTGGAAGTAACGCACGTAAGGGCGCACGGCCAGTAGTTTGGCTTCAGCCTTGGCGTAGTCGGCGGCGTCACGGGTGTTGGGGTCGAGGCCCATGTAGTTGAGCACGCCGGGGATCATTTCGTCGGCCGAGTCGAGGAAGCTAACGCCGCAAGCCGCGAGCTTCTTCATGTTTTCAGGCTCGTAGACCATGGCCCAGGAATCGATCTTGTCGACGCCCAGCACTTCTTTGATTTTGGCGACGTTGTAGCCGATACCGTTGGTGCCCCACAGGTAAGGCACTGAATACTGGTTACCGGGATCGTTAACGTCCAACTGCTTGAGCAGCGCTGGATCGAGATTTTCCCAGTTCGGCAGCTGACTGCGGTCGAGCTTCTGAAACGCGCCCGCCTTGATCTGCTTGCCGAGGAAATGGTTGGACGGCACCACAATGTCGTAGCCGGAACGGCCCGCCAGCAGTTTGCCTTCCAGGGTTTCGTTGCTGTCAAAGACGTCGTACAAGGCTTTGATGCCCGTGGCCTTCTGGAAGTCGGCCAGGGTGGTTTCGCCGATGTAGTCGGACCAGTTGTAGACCTTGACCACAGGCTCGGCGGCTTGCACGGCGGAGACGCTGACGGCGGCGGCCAGCAGACCGGCCAGAAGTGGAGTACGACGCATAGTGATTTCCTTATTGTTGTGGGTGAATGCGGTGGAGGAAGCCACCGCACACCTTTAGGGCTATGGCATTACTGACCAGATTTGATCTTGGTCCAGCTGCGCGTCATGGTGCGCTGCACCTTGGCGGGCAGATCCGGGAAGGTGTAGATCTTGGCCATGGTTTCGGCGTCCGGGTAGATGCCCGGGTCGTTACGCAGCACGTCATCCACCAGCGGCGTGGCGGCGGCGTTGCCATTAGGGAATTGCACGACGTTGGTGATGTTGGCCATGACGTCTGGCTTCATCAGGTAGTTGAGGAACACGTGAGCGGCTTCAACGTTTTTCGCATCGGCTGGGATGGCCAACATGTCGAAGAAGCTGCCAGCACCTTCTTTCGGGATGCTGTACGAGATGTTCACGCCATTCTTGGCGTCTTCAGCACGGGACTTGGACTGATACAGGTCACCCGAGTAGCCAATCGCCACGCAGATGTTGCCGTTGGCCAGGTCGCCGATGTACTTGGAGCTATGGAAGTAGGAGGTCGAAGGACGAACCGAGAGGAACAGTTCTTCGGCTTTCTTCAGCTCACCGGCATTGGTGCTGTCCGGCTTGAAGCCCAGGTAGTTGAGTGCAGCCGGGAGAATTTCAGTCGGCGAATCGAGGAACGACACGCCGCACTCTTTCAGCTTGGCCATGTTTTCTGGCTTGAATACCAGGTCCCAGGAATTGACCGGTGCGTCTGCGCCGAGCGCAGCCTTGACCTTGTCGACGTTGTAACCAATGCCGATGGTGCCCCACATGTAGGGGATCGAGTACAGGTTACCCGGGTCGCTCGGATCGAGGGCTTTGAGCAGGTTCTTGTCGAGGTTTTCCCAGTTGGGCAGCTTGGACTTGTCCAGCTTCTGGTAAACGCCGGCCTTGATCTGCTTGGCCAGGAATGGGTTAGACGGCACCACGATGTCGTAACCGGAGCTACCGGCCAGCAGTTTGGCTTCCAGGGTTTCGTTGCTGTCAAAGACGTCGTAGACGACCTTGATGCCGGTTTCCTTCTGGAAGTTATCGATGGTGTCTTCTGCGATGTAGTCGGACCAGTTGTAGACGTGAAGGACTTTGTCATCCGCGTGTGCGGCACTCACCACAGCCCCAGCAAGGGACAACGCGAGAAGGGTTTTGCCGAAAGTTTTCATGCGTACAGCTCCTGTTGTTGTAGTCATATCCGAAAGATGCGCAGCCATCTGCAGCACCTTCCGGTGAGCCTGACACACGCATTGGCGCAGTCTGGCAAGGTCACACCCCTGTTTCAACATTCAGACATAAGTGCCTGAAAAACAAAGAATATTAAACCTTAAACCAGCACCTCTGCGGCAGTCAGGTCGAGGCATTTACGGGCCTTTTCCAGCAGTTCGTCGATTTCCGCATGGCTGATCACCAGCGGCGGCGAAATAATCATGGTGTCGCCTACGGCGCGCATGATCAGACCATTATTAAAGCAGTGTCCGCGGCAGATCATGCCCACACCCACATCGCCGGAGAAACGCTTACGGCTGGCCTTGTCCTGCACCAATTCAATGGCGCCCAACATGCCGACGCCGCGCACTTCACCCACCAGCGGGTGATCGGCCAGCTCACGTAAACGTTTCTGCAAATACGGTGCCGTTTCTGCCTTGACCCGCTCAACAATCTTTTCTTCACGCAGAATACGCAGGTTTTCCAGGGCCACCGCAGCAGCCACCGGGTGCCCGGAATAGGTGAAGCCGTGGTTGAAATCGCCGCCCTGGTTAAGCACCTCGACGATGTCATCGCGCACGATCAGCCCGCCCATGGGGATGTAGCCGCTGGTCAGGCCTTTAGCGATGGTCATCATGTGCGGCGTGTTGCCGAAATAGTCGCTGCCGAACCACTCACCGGTGCGGCCGAACCCGCAGATCACTTCATCGGCGACAAATAGAATGTCGTACTTGGCGAGAATCTCGCGGATGCGCGGCCAGTAGCTGTCCGGCGGAATAATCACCCCACCGGCGCCTTGGATCGGCTCGGCAATAAAGGCGGCAACATTCTCTTCGCCGACTTCGAGGATTTTCTGCTCCAGCTGATCGGCCGCCCAGATGCCGAACTCGTCAGGGCTCATGTCGCCGCCCTCAGCAAACCAGTACGGCTGCGGGATGTGCACGATGCCCGGGATCGGCAAATCGCCCTGTTCGTGCATGTACTTCATGCCGCCCAGGCTGGCGCCGGCTACGGTGGAGCCGTGGTAGCCGTTAACCCGACTGATGATGACCTTCTTGTTGGGCTGCCCCTTGATTGCCCAGTAATGGCGCACCATCCGCAGCATGGTGTCGTTACCTTCCGAACCCGAGCCGGTGAAGAACACGTGGTTCATGCCTTGCGGGGCCAGATCAGAAATCGCCTTAGCCAGCTCCAGCGCCGGCGGCGTGGCGGTCTGGAAGAACATGTTGTAGTAGGGCAGCTCTTGCATCTGCTTAGCAGCGGCGTCTGCCAGCTCTTTGCGACCATAGCCAATCGCCACACACCAGAGCCCGGCCATGGCATCGAGGATCTTGTGACCCTCGCTGTCCCACAGGTACACGCCATCGGCCTTGGTGATAATGCGCGGCCCGTTTTCCGCCAACTGTTTGAAGTCGCTAAACGGCGCGAGGTGGTGTTCGCGGCTCATGGCCTGCCACTCGCGGGTTTTCGGGTTGGTCACTTGACTGTTCATAACAACACCTTGATTACACAGGCTGCGCATTGCAGCCCAGGAAAATACTTGGCAGTGGCTGGCGCCGGGGTCACCCGCGCCAGCCACCTGACGGTTACACCGACAGCAGCAGGAACTCGCGTTCCCAGGAGCTGATTACGCGTTTGTAGTTCTCGTGCTCGGCACGCTTAACGGCTACGTAGCCGCGCATGAACTTCTCGCCCAGGTACTTCTCGGCGGCCTTGCAAGCCTCCATCCGCTCCAGCGCATGCTCGATGGTGATCGGCAGACGCAGGTTGCGGCGCTCGTAAGCACGCCCTTTGACTGGCGCACTTGGCTTAATGTCTTCAACCATGCCCATGTAGCCGCACAGCAGCGAAGCCGCGAGGACCAGATAGGGGTTGGCGTCAGCACCGGCCAGGCGGTTTTCGACACGGCGGTTCTGCGGCGTGGCTTCCGGTACGCGCAGGCCAACCGTGCGGTTCTCTTCGCCCCATTCGACGTTCACCGGCGCCGAGGTGTCCGGCAGGAAGCGGCGGAACGAATTGACGTTTGGCGCGAACAGCGGCAGCAGCTCAGGGATGTACTTCTGCAGGCCGCCGATGTGGTTCATAAACAGCTGGCTCATGCTGCCGTCGGCATTGGAGAACAGGTTCTTGCCGGTCTTGATGTCCACCACGCTCTGGTGAATGTGCATCGCGCTGCCTGGCTGATCGGTGATCGGCTTGGCCATAAAGGTCGCGGCCACATCGTGCTTGAGCGAGGCTTCACGCATGGTGCGCTTGAATACGGTGATCTGATCCGCCAGATGCAGCGCCTCGCCGTGACGGAAGTTGATCTCCATCTGTGCCGGGCCGTCTTCGTGGATCAGCGTGTCGAGGTCCAGGCCCTGGATTTCGCACCAGTCGTAGACGTCTTCAAACAGCGGATCAAATTCGTTGGCGGCATCGATAGAGAACGACTGGCGGCCCACCTCAGGACGCCCGGAGCGGCCCATCGGCGCTTCCAGCGGGAAATCCGGGTCGCTGCAACGCTTGGTCAGGTAGAACTCCATTTCCGGCGCGACGATCGGCTTCCAGCCCTTATCGGCATACAACTTGAGAATATTCTTGAGGATGTTGCGCGGCGACAGCTCGATCGGATTGCCCTGCTTGTCGAAGGTGTCGTGGATCACCATCGCCGTCGGCTCCAGCGCCCATGGCACCAGGAACGCGGCGTTCTCATCCGGGCGGCAGAACATATCAATGTCCGCCTCGTCGAGCAGGTCGTAATAGATGTCATCCTCGACGTAGTCGCCGGTCACTGTCTGTAGCAGCACACTCTCGGGGAGGCGCATGCCCTTTTCGTCGAGGAACTTATTGGTCGGCGAAATCTTACCGCGGGCAATGCCGGTAAGATCGCTGATCAAGCATTCAACTTCGGTGATTTTGCGTTCTTTCAGCCAGCTCGAAAGCTGGTCTAATTTGGTGCTCATAGAGACCTCAGGGTTGGTGAGAACCGACTTATATAGAGTCGGTTCAGCGTTGCCCCGCCGTCTTCCTGCAAGCCTCACCAAAGGCCTGGAAGATGGCGAGATAATTCGGGTTAGATCGTACCTGCCATTCAGGGTGCCATTGCACCCCCAAGGCAAAGCTTTTGGCACCTTCGACGGAGAAGGCTTCGATCAACCCGTCAGGCGCCAGTGCTTCTACGCGAAGGCCCGGCGCCAGACGCTGAACGCCCTGGCCATGAATGGAATTAACTTGAATCTCGTCCGGCAAGCCGATGCCGGCGAGCAGCCCGCCCGGCTGCACATGCAGCGCGTGACGCAGGCCATATTGTTGTTCTACGGGAAGATCAGCGGGTTCACGGTGGTCCATTAACCCGGCAACCTCATGCACACGCTGATGCAGTGCACCACCAAAGGCTACGTTCATCTCCTGAAAACCACGGCAAATGCCCAACACCGGGATACCGGCAGCAATTGCTGCTTTAATCAAAGGAAGTGTCGTATTGTCACGCGCCGGATCATGCGCAGTGCCGGGTTCACTGGCGTCGCCAGCATAGTGATGGGGTTCAACGTTGGAAGGCGAGCCGGTAAACACCAGGCCGTCGAGTTGCTGCAGCAGGTAAGCCTGATCAAGCTGCTCACCCAGTGCTGGGATGATGACTGGCATACCGCCTGCCACCTGAACAATTGCTTGCAGGTATTTATCACCGGCAGTGTGGTAGATGTTGTGCCCGATCTGCTTGGTGCAGGCACTAACGCCGATTATCGGCTGGCGCGACATGAGACACCCGTTTTATTGCTGTTATGGGTTTTGGCCGAGCTTAGCCTTGTTCATTTTTTTTCACAATAGCCATGTAAAAAATTGAACACACCCGACTGAGCACCGCGAAAGACAAGGGTTTCAGCTAGGCTGCACTGCCCTGTAATGCCCTGAAATTGGCCACTAAGCACCAATTAAGGGCAAAACGCGCCTCTCTTGACAGCATCAGGTGTTTAAGATTGACTCACACCCGTGCAATTGCATGATTGATATTTTTAACATAAAAGGTGTTGCATCATGTCGGTACCCCCGCGTGCCGTTCAGCTTAACGAAGCGAACGCGTTCCTTAAGAAACATCCTGAGGTCCTGTTCGTCGACCTTCTGATCGCAGATATGAATGGTGTGGTGCGCGGTAAGCGTATCGAGCGTGCGAGCCTGCATAAGGTTTACGAACGCGGCATCAATCTCCCGGCGTCTCTATTCGCTCTGGATATCAATGGCTCAACGGTGGAAAGCACCGGTCTGGGTCTGGATATCGGCGATGCCGATCGTATCTGTTATCCCATCCCCAACACCCTGTGCTACGAGCCTTGGCAGAAGCGCCCTACCGCGCAACTGTTAATGACAATGCATGAACTGGAAGGCCAGCCGTTCTTTGCCGATCCACGGGAAGTGTTGCGTCAGGTGGTCGAGAAGTTCGACGAACTGGGCCTTACCATTTGTGCAGCCTTCGAGCTGGAGTTCTACCTGATTGACCAGGCCAACGTGAATGGCCGTCCGCAGCCACCGCTGTCGCCTCTGTCAGGCAAACGTCCACACTCGACTCAGGTGTACCTGATCGACGACCTCGACGAATACGCCGAGTGCCTGCAGGACATCCTTGAAGGTGCTAAAGAGCAGGGCATCCCTGCCGACGCCATCGTCAAGGAAAGTGCGCCCGCGCAATTCGAGGTAAACCTGCACCACGTCGCCGACCCGATCAAGGCGTGCGACTACGCGCTGCTGCTCAAGCGCCTGGTTAAGAACATCGCCTATGACCATGAAATGGACACCACCTTCATGGCCAAGCCGTACCCCAACCAAGCGGGTAACGGGCTGCATGTGCACATCTCGATTCTCGACAAAGACGGCAATAACATTTTTGCCTGCGAAGATCCTGAGCAGAACGATGCACTGCGCCACGCCATTGGCGGCGTGCTGGAAACCATGCCTGCTTCGATGGCCTTCCTCTGCCCCAACGTCAACTCTTACCGTCGCTTCGGTGCGCAGTACTACGTACCTAACTCACCAAGCTGGGGTATCGACAACCGCACCGTAGCTCTGCGCGTACCGAATGACACGGCCGATGCCGTGCGCATCGAGCACCGCGTCGCCGGCGCAGACGCCAACCCGTACTTGCTGCTGTCGGCGGTATTGGCTGGTGTGCACCACGGCCTGACCAACAAAATCGAGCCGGGGCCGCCTGTAGAAGGCAACTCCTACGAGCAAAACGAGCAAAGCCTGCCGAACAACCTGCGCGATGCCCTGCGCGAGTTGGACGACAGTGAAATCCTGGCACGCTATATCGACCCGAAATACATCGATATCTTCGTCGCCTGCAAGGAAAGCGAGTTGGCCGAGTTCGAGAACTCCATCTCCGACCTCGAATACAACTGGTACTTGCACACGGTTTGATGCAACACCCAACGCCGGCCTTCGAGCCGGCGTTTTTTATTCAGCTTTTAGCCAATCGCTCCTGCCATTGCGCGTTGCGCGATCACGGATAGCGTTTGCCTGAAATTCTGCCCATTGGCCATTAATCCACACGGGAGAACCCCATGCCTCGCCTGTTTGCCTCACTGTTGTTTGCCCTGACACCACTGTTGGCGAACGCCGAGGAGGTGATCCGTGTTTACAACTGGAACGACTATATCGCCCCTCAGGTGCTGAAGAGCTTCGAGGCTGACACCGGCATCCGTGTGGAATACCACACCTACAGCACCGCCGAGGAACTCGCGACGCTGCTCGCCAGCGGCGTCGCCATCGATGTGGCCGTGCCGTCACATGATGCCTTGCCTGCCATGATCGGCAACGGCAGCCTGCAACCGGTGGACTTCGCCCTACTGCCCAATCGCAAACACCTCGACAAGCAACTGCTTAGCACCTTGGTTGCTCTTGACCCGGCCAACCGTCATGCCGTGCCGTATCTATGGGGCGCGGTCGGCCTGGCCATCAATACACCGCAAGCCGAGGCAGCCTTTGGTGGGCCGCTGCCCAACAGCTGGAGCCTGCTGTTCGATGCAGAGCAGAGTTCGCGTCTGGCCAGTTGTGGCATCAGCGTACTGGACGCGCCGGATGAAACCCTCACCCTACTCCTCAACTACCAGGGCCGCAGCCTGGCGCGCAGCGCCCCAAGCCGTATCAAGCGCTCGAGCAGCGTCCTCGACGGCCTGCGCCCGAACCTGCGTTACGT
>Ga0181597_10004743_pt1 | contig 13345 bp, 10 predicted proteins | sample 041ome_5_FD_148647 | JGI IMG/M metagenome (GOLD analysis project Ga0181597, IMG submission 148647) | Coastal salt marsh microbial communities from the Groves Creek Marsh, Skidaway Island, Georgia - 041403US metaG (spades assembly) | ecosystem: Environmental > Aquatic > Marine > Intertidal zone... | reverse complement strand
CTGCTGGGCACATCAACAGCGCTGATTGTGCTGTTGTATCGTTTACATATTGCTTCCCTCCTGGCCTTTCTGATAACCGGGGCCCTTTTTGGTCCAACCGGCCTCGGGGCAATCGATGACCCCGAAGAACTTGCTGCCATCGCTGAGCTTGGTTTAACTTTCCTGCTATTTATTCTGGGTCTCGAATTTTCATTACCAAGACTCATTGCCTTGCGTAATACGGTATTCAGACTGGGCAGTATGCAGATGCTTGTCTGCTCCTTTATATTTTTCCTGGTACTGCAGCTAACAGGGCTGGACTGGCAAATTGCCCTCATTCTCGCAGGGGGCTTTTCCCTGTCCTCCACTGCCATTGTGTCAGGTGAACTTAGCAATCTTGGGCTACTCAAAAAAAGACATGGTGAAATTGCTATCGGCATCCTGCTGTTCCAGGACCTAGCGGCCATTGTGCTTTTGGTAGCCGTTCCACTGGTTAGTTCCCAGTCCGAGGGGTTTTCTCTGGGCGGACTACTTTTCACTATCACTGAAGGCCTGGTTCTCCTGGCAGCCTTCTTCTTTACCAGCCGCTATTTACTGCCACATTTATTGCGCGAAATCGCCACCCAAAAGTCCGACCAGCTACTTGTACTGGCGGCACTGGTGATCGTGCTGTTGTCGGCCATGCTGACATCCAGTATCGGATTGAGCATGGAGCTGGGAGCATTTCTGGCAGGGATGATGCTGGGTGATACCCGGTTTAAACATCAACTTGAAGCAGATATTCGTCCATTCCGCGATTTATTGCTTGGTCTGTTTTTCATCACCATAGGGATGCTGGTTGATCTTGGACAGCTGGTCTCTTTTTGGCCATACCTTCTGCTGGGAGGCCTGTTACTGATGATAACCAAGGCCTTCCTTATAACCGGAGTCGTCAAACTACTGGGCGAATCCTGGCGCTCTGCCATACCGGCAGGACTGACTCTGGCTCAGGGTAGTGAATTTCTCTTTGCCTTGCTGGCACTGTCTGTAAGAAGCCAGCTGGTTAATCAAAATGTTGCTTCTAATTTAATCACCATAGTCATTATCAGCATGGTTATGACGCCTCTTCTCATCAAGCATTCGCCAAACCTTGTTGATAGCTTTATTTCTCGTATCGGTAATAAAACACTGCAAGCCACAAACGAAGAAATATTCGATCGGGAAATAAAGAAAAAGAACCATATCCTAATTCTCGGTTTTGGACGTGTTGGCCAAACCATTGCCCGTTTCCTGCGACCATTAAATATAGATTATCTGGTACTGGAAACAGACGACATTCGAATCAAGGAAGCCAGCGCTGTTGATGAGCCCATTTTTTATGGGGACAGTTCCCGTATTGATATTCTAAAAGCAGCCGGCGCCGCTAATGCATCAATCGTGGTGGTCACCTTTGATGACACCGATCTGGCTACCAAGATTATTGAAAACGTCAAAAATATAAATTCCACCATACCTGTCCTGGTCAGGACGCGGGATGACTCTCATCTTGAAGACCTTCTTTCTGCCGGAGCAGAAGAAGTTATTCCGGAAACCCATGAAGCAAGTCTGACCATGGTTTCTCATTTATTGCTGATGGTGGAATACCCGGACATTATGGTTCACAGCATTATCGATAAGGCACGTCGTGATCGCTACCGTATGCTGAAAGGTTTCTACCACGGTGAAAGACTGGGCTTCCTTGGCAAGAAAAGTCAAAGTTCAGCAATCATTCATGCGGTCAATTTACCGAAGGGGGCATTTGTCTGCGGTAAAACAATAGCAGAACTTTTGCTACCTATGGATATCAATATTCTGGATATTCATCGCGACAACCTCGTGATATCAGCAGAGCAAAATCAGGACCTGGTGCTGCAGCATGGCGATATCGTAGTATTGCGAGGTCTGGTAGATCAGCTGGACGCTGGTGAAAGCTATCTGCTTCAGGGGTAATAATGCTTGAGGCTCTTTTGCTGCATCTGCTTGCCATCCCGGTATTCGCATGGCAATTATTGCGCACAGTGCCTGCCGAAGGGTGGCGTCATGTCTGGAAAAGGATTCCGCTGTTTGGCCTGATATGGATCCTGTTTAGTCTGTTAAACCTGCTGCATATAGTTGGTCATCTGGCCGATGAGGTGCTGTTCCGAAATTACCGGCGTACGGTAATAAGAGAGCCTGTGTTTATTATTGGCATCCCTCGCAGTGGTACTACGTATCTGCAACGATTGCTTGGTTGTGAGCAAAAATTTACAACCTTTTCTACCTGGGAGGCAATTTTCGCACCGTCGATCTCAGAAAAATATTTTTACCGCGCCCTTGGCTGGTTGACGCGCCCTTTCAATTTAATATTTAGATCCATTCGTCAAAATCTCTTCCGACAGATGGACACTATCCATAAGCTGGGCTTGCAGGAACCTGAAGAAGATTTTTTGCTACTACTGCCGATACTGGGATGTTTCTTACCGGTGTTCCTGTGTCCCGATTCAACACATTACTGGAAGCTGGGCTATTTCGATAAAAACGTCCCAACGTGGCACAAAAAACTGATACTGAACTTTTATCGGCTTTGCCTGCAAAAACATATATTTTTTCATGGCAAAGAGAAACGGTTGTTGAGCAAAAATCCTTCCTATACTTCCTGGTCAGCATCCCTGCTCAGTTATTTTCCGGATGCAAGGCTTATTGCCTGCACTCGCTCTCCGCAGGAGGCTGTGCCTTCACAGCTAAGTGCCATGGGCCCGGCTATGAAGCTTCTGGGCTCTGGATTATTATCTGAAAATACCCAGAATAAACTGATTGAGCTTCTGTATAATTACTACTTTGAGCTTGGCAATATTCAGCAGAACAATCGCGTTTACATACTTCCCATGACAGCTTTACAAATCGATCTGAAAGTTACCCTGTTAGATTTACTGAATTTTCTTCCATTCCAGCCATCGAGTAATTTCATACTAAGCCTGGAGCTGGCAGATGAATATTCACGCTCATACAAAAGCTCGCATCACTATCACCCCGGTTTGTTTTCACTCTCCGACAAGCTGCTTGCTGAAAAATTTCATGACGTCTGGCCACTGAGTAATTCAGCATCAGAAAAAAGACAGCAGGAAAACTGAAACAGTGCCCAGCCTTCCTTTATCTAAAACACGCCTACTGGCAATTTCCGATGCAGCCCCTTCCCGCAATGGCGCTGGTGCCTATTATCTCGACTTGCTTGAGCAGATGGATGGGCGTCTGGAGAAAACGCAGCTTTACTCTCCTGTCATCGATGAGCATGGCCAATGGCGGGCAGGACTCAGCCTTCCCCTGCCGGGTGATCAAACCCAGAAATTATGTTTTCCCAATCCCATTGAATTAAGCCGCGTATTTGACAGTGTGAATCCTGACATCGTCATTATTGCTACGCCAGGGGTCTATGGTATTACCGGCGCGTGGATGGCCCGGCGCAGGAAAATTCCATATCTAACGGGTATGCATACATCCTTTGAACAACTTACCGAACTTTACTGGCCAAACTCTGTTAAGGGAAAAATAGTCCAACAGTATTTCAATTTTTCCAACGGCTTTCTTTTCAAGCATACCGAGGCTGTGCTTGGAAATGCGGAACCGGTAATGAAGCAGGCGCAGGACATGGGCGCGCCGAAAACCAGATTAATAGGAACGCCGGTAGCTTCGGAATTTATCAATGCCGCTTATAAGCCTCATCGTGGCTCCCTGAAAAGCTGCCTGTTTGCAGGGCGTTTGGCACGAGAGAAAAATATTGAAGCATTATTAAAAGCAGTGAAAGATTTTCCAGATATGCAATTCAGCATTGCCGGTGACGGGCCATTACGGGAAAAGATAATTGCAACGGCACAAGAGAGCCATAATCTTGAGTATCTCGGCTGGTTAAGCCGACATGCCCTGAGGAAAAAGATCGATGAGCATGACGCTCTCCTGCTGCCCTCTCATTTTGAAACATTTGGAACCGTGGCACTTGAAGCAATGGCCAGGGAAAAACTGGTTTTTGTTTCTCAAGGTTGCGGCATCACGCACTGGAACAAACTGCTTCCGGGATTGATAGTCATTGACGAAGTCGGGCTTTCACATAGCATCAGGCATGTTTTGCGTAAAAGTCTGGAAGAGCGTAAAGACATTGCCTGCATGGCCAACAGTCTCGCTCTGGAATGGAATACTGATGTACTTAATCGATGGAGCCAGATTATCACTGAAACCATTAGAAATTATATCGAAAATCATCAGCAGAATTAAAAATACCTACAAGCAGGATAGTTTCTGAGCAGCAATGCACGCACTGATTTCAATACATGATGTTATGCCTTCGACCCTGAACAGGGTCTCCCGGCTTACTCAGGACCTGACTCACTTGCAGTCCTGCAATATAACGATGCTGGTAGTGCCTGGGCATCAATGGTCCAGGGAACAGCTTGATGTTTTACGTGAATTTGAGCAACAAGGTTACATTCTTTGTGGCCATGGCTGGCATCATTCCAGCAAAAAAATTCGCGGCATTTATCATCGCCTGCATTCTTTACTGGTCTCGAGAAACGCAGCCGAACATCTTGCGCTTGATGAAAAGGAAATCAGGCAACTGATTGACGATTGCCACCAGTGGTTTGCCAAAAACAATCTTGGTGCACCGGATCTTTACGTCCCCCCTGCCTGGGCCATGGGAAAAATCAGCCCGCGACAACTTGAACAAACGTCATTTCGTTTTTTTGAAAACACCTCCGGCTTCTACGACAGCAGTACGGGGCAACAGTTGTACCTTCCCCTCATCGGCTTTGAGGCTGACAATATGTTTCAAGCCGGAGCACTGAAGCTTTGGAACGCAGTCAATACACTTGCAGGAAGTGAAAAAAAACCGGTACGAATTTCAATTCACCCCTCTGATAGGGAATTGCTCCTTGCTGACTCGTTAACCTCCGCTTTACGGTCCGTGACAAATGCTGTCCATTACCGCTCACTTTTTTGAATGACCGGACAAATTAATCAGCCTATGGGTAATTGCTGTTTCCGACAATTACTCTTCAAGCTCAAAAGCCAGCAACACATTCCCCGGACGCCCAACAAAGCCTGCCGAGCCGGAAAGCATATACATCATGCCATCAACCACAACAGGGCCTGAGCCATCAAAAGAGCCTCCATTGGCTGGCACGCCATTCACTGTGGTAAACCTGTGATTGGCATCAAATGTCCAGATCACTGCTCCAGTGTCAGCATCATAGGCACGCATTCCCCCATCGGCAGAACCGGAGAACACGGCTCCCGGTATGGCGGTAACCGCGGCTGACTGGGTGGCCGAACAACCGGGGCCTTCAGCACACAACAAGTCCTGAGGCCCGGTATACCAGACGCGCTGCCCGGTCTCTATATCAATACCATGAATACCGCCCCCCTGGGTAAATATGTAACCACCTACGGCTACGTAAGCCAAACCATCTCCCACGGCCGCGCCCCAAACGCCACCAACCGGGCTACCCGGACCTGCGCGATACTGCCAAACCAGTTCTCCCTGGTTATTTGGATCAAGTCCGTAGGCAAAGCCGGATTTCTGCGGAATAACAAGCATTTCACGACCCGATGGTGTACTGGTCAGAATCGGTGAGGCTGAAAAGTCAAAATCCGGGCCTACATCTTCGGGACAGTTCGGGTTATTTTCCCCATCACAACCAAATATCCAGGCATCACCTGGCGTTAACTGTTTAGCCCAGGCTATTTCTCCATTGCTCATCTTGATAGCGACTACCGCATCCGAGGTTTCAGGAGCAGGATCAGCGTAGGCATTACCGGTGGCTACATAAATCAGGCCCCGATCATCATCAATAGTGGGCGCACTCCAGATGCCGACGCCAGCGGGCCCATACAGTAATACGCCATTGCTGCTGGTACCACGAGGCCGGGGTTCAGGAACCATATATGACTTCCAGATGAGGTCACCACTTTGGGCATCAAAGGCACTGACACTGCCGCGGAAAGTACAACAGGCATAGTCCGGGTTTGATGAGGTACTTTCTTCGCCGACGCCCGACATGGGGACATAAAGAACCCCCTTATGTAATGCCACTGCACCCGTGCCACGAACACTGGGATGATCATCAACCGTGCGTACCCAAAGTACTTCGCCAGTCTGGGCATTCACGGCATAGGCATTAGCTTTAATATCGACAAAATATACCGCATAGCCATCGCTGCCATCTTCAAACTGGTATGGCCCCACGGAGGCTGCGCTACGAATTCCGCTGCGTGGCAAAAAGCTCCAGTAGGTGCATCCGGATTCCGCATCAAGAGAGTAAAGTGCACCGGCACTGTTACCAACAAATACCCGGCCATCTACAACTACGGGCTGCCCCCTGGCCTGCCCTTCTCCTGGCAAACCATAGGCCCATTTCAAACGCAGTTTGGGCAGGTCGGCACGCTCAATTCCGCCCTGTGTGGCAAAACGGGTATTACGCGCATCAGGTCCCCAGCCATTCCATGAGGCATTAAGAGCCGGGTTTCGCATGGGAGGGTTGTTTGCGCAAAGGTTTTCAGTGATTTCAAGCTCAAGATCAGACACTTCAGCACCGGTAAGCCAGGCTGCCAGGCCTCTCATATCAACATCGGACAATCCTGTTGCCTGAATTTGCATAAGGCCATCCGTCAACGCCGCATACACGGAGTTCGGGGTAAAAGCCGCCATATTAGCCCGGGGCGGGGCATGGGTATTGGTTTCCGGGTTCTCATGACAGGCAGCACAACGCGTGTTGTAAAGTGCTTCACTATCCTGAGCCTGACTGTTTACAGACGTCAATACAGTAAAAATAATCAAGACTACGATTTTACCCAGTGAAAACATCGTTCCCTTTCCCCTTTATTTGCTGATATGTTCATACCTGTTCGGCTTCTCAATGGAATAATAGACGTTAAAGACAATTGAAAACAGTGCAATTCAGCGAATCCGGAATGCCAGATATCCTCCTAAAGGAACTTCGCATTATTGAATTGATCAGTCATAATAGTGAAAACTACAATTATTTATAGCGGGGTAATAATCATGCAGCTAATCCAAAAGGGAAAAATTTTTATCGCACTGGCATTATGTCTGCCATTTTTTTCCATTCAGGCACATCACTCCATTGTTGGAGAGTTTGATACTGCCGTTGAGTTTCAGTTACAGGGAAGCATTACTGAAGTGGAATGGTTTAATCCGCACATCTGGTTATACATGGATGTCACCAGCGAAAGTGGTGAGGTGGAAAACTGGCAATGTGAAATGGGCTCCCCCAACCAGTTAATCCGTCTTGGCTGGGCCAAGGAAGATTTGCCGATTGGTACGGTGATTATCGCCAGGGCCAATCCCGCGCGAGATGGCTCGAACACCTGTTCTACTCGTGTTATCACCCTTGAGGATGGCACTCCGGTTTTTTCACGATCCGGTAACCGTTAACACGGAGGCGATAATGAAAATAACCTTTCCCTTATTTTTTTCGCTGATCCCGTTACTGTTTTCCCAGACACTCCTGGCCCAGGATGATATCCCGCGTTTACCCTGGGGCAAGCCTGATTTCAATGGCGTCTGGGCGCGGCCTTATGTGCCTAATATGCTTGCAGCAGGCAATGGCAGCAGTCAGATAGGTCCCGGGGAGGAACCTTTCACTGCCGCCGGACGCGAGAATTTCGACAATTACAATCCCAGCGAGGGCGATTACACCGGGTCATGTCTCCCTTTTGGTCTGTTACGTGCAATGAACTCTCCAGATCCTATTCAGTTTATGCAAACTGAAAATCATTTCGCCTATCTTTACGAGCAGAACACCTGGTTCAAGACGGTAAATCTGGATGGACAGGATCATTCCGGTCGTTTGCCGCCCGCCTGGTATGGACATTCCATAGCAAACTGGGACGGTGATACGCTTATCATTACTACCAGCAAACTGAATGGTAAAACCAGACTCGATACCATCGGGCATCCCCACAGTGACCAACTGAAAGTCACTGAATCATTTACTTTATCTGACCCGAACACACTGGCTTACGAAGTGATCATTGATGACCCGATTTACTACACCAAACCCTGGAGCAACAAACGCATCTTTACCAGACAGACGGATTTTGAATTGATTGAATATTCCTGCCCTATGGGAAGGACGAGTTGTGCCGCCAGATTATGACAACTGGCACACTTATGAGGATGACGATTAGCTTTTATGTAGGCACTGCTTTTATGTAGGCACTGCTTTTATGTAGGCACAGCTTTTTTTTGCAGAAACTGCTGGTTACTGCCGATCCATAAAATCAAAAATCTCACTGGCAAAAGTCAGATAAGCCGTGAGGTGTTCCCCGTCGGGCACATCATAGTAATGTGCCTCAACCCCATGATTTGCCAGTTCCCTTGTTACGCGCAGGGATGCCTCCCTCGTATTTGCGGTATCTGCAGTGCCATGGATCATCAGCACCGCTACCTTATCCACCAGGTTTTCAAAGGGATAGTCAGCAGTGACTATTGGGCCTGCACTGACAATGATACCAGCGATGGCATCCGGGTATTTGGCGGCAAAATGAAAAGCTGACGAACCGGAAGGGTTTTGCCCATGGATAAATACCCGTGATGTATCGGCGTTATATTCCTGCGCCACAAGGTGCAATACGTTAATAACATCCTGTTCTGACCGGGTATTCTCCTCATCAGTCCAGCCAGCACCCGGCACCGAAGGTCCGCTGGGGCGATCTACCGGATAAGGGCTGCCATAATAGGGCTGCGCATAACCCCGGTAGCCAAGGGGAGAAATAACGATATACCCCCGCTCCCTTGCCTGAACCACCAGGTCATTATTGTTGCGATGATTATTGTTAATACTCGGCCCGGCACGCAGAGTTATTAATACCGGCAGAGACTGCTCTGGACTCCAGTTTTCAGGCACATACAGCCGGTATGGAATGGGTTCCCCGGTGCCGGGAAACTCATACGCCCGGTATTGTTCGCCGCTGTGCTGATACATCGGCGCGTTCGGGTTTGGAACAAGCGAGTCACTTACCTGCATACCAGGTATTGATATTGGCTGGCCAAAAGCTAATGGCATCCATAAACAGGCCATAAAAACAGATAAGGGGTTTCTCATAATCATCGTCCTGAATCCTGGTTAAAATCTGATAAAAGCTTTTGGATTTATCATCCAGTAATCTTCAATCGGCATCAAGATGAATATTCCATATGCGATGAAAAGTGGGAAGCCAGTTCTATTTAATTGTCACGTCATAGAGACTTCTGCTAGTCTGTTTGGTCCGAATTGTTTCGGATAATGGGGGATCAAAAATGCATGCAATCAAAATTTTAAGCCTGGTTACACTAACCAGCATGTTATGGGCCTGCTCTGGCGATAATAACAGTGAGCAAAGCCAGTCCATGGCCACCATGGCGCCAGCCGCAGAAGCCATGCCGGCTAATATTATTGAAGGGGTAGTGACCAGTGCTAACGGCGCAGAAGCCGGCGTTTGGGTAATTGCCGAAACCCATGACTTTGACACACGCTTTGCGCGCATCGTTGTTACCAATGACGAGGGTCGTTATCTGATTCCTGATTTACCGGAAGCGACCTATGATATCTGGGTGCGTGGATATGGCCTGGTAGACTCAGAAAAAATATCAGCGACACCAGGCTCCAGTCATGACCTTGACGCGCTACTTGCTCCCGATGCAGCTTCAGCGGCCGAATATTATCCCGCAGGTTACTGGCTTTCACTGCTCGAGGTTCCAGATGCCAGCATGTTCCCTGGCACCGGTCCTACAGGCAATGGCATCAGTCCCCGAATTGAACATCAGGCTGACTATATCCGCATGATAACGTCTGGTGGCTGTGTGGTATGTCACCAATTGGGGAACAAGGCTACCCGTGAATTACCTTCCTTGTTTAATGGCTATGACAGCAGTGCTGCAGCCTGGAACAGACGTATTCAATCCGGTCAGGCAGGCCCGTTCATGACCCGTACCTGGACCGGTATGGGACTGGATTACACCTCGAAAATGTTTGGTGACTGGACTGATCGTATTGCGGCCGGCGAATTACCGCCAGTACCAGAACGGCCACAAGGCGTGGAACGCAATGTGGTCATTACCCAGTGGGACTGGGCAGATCCAACAGCCTATCTGCATGATGTGGTCTCAACGGATCGCCGTGACCCGACTATCAATGGCTATGGCAAGCTTTATGGGGCGCTGGAGGAAAGCGCTGATTATCTGCCGGTTCTTGATCCCGTCAACAACACTATCGACCAGATCCCCTTGACTATGATGGATCCAGAGGCCGGTCCTGTTTCAGGTCCAAATCTGGCAACTTCTCCCAATTGGGGAGACGAGGCAATCTGGGATTCCAAAGCCAATGTGCATAACCCGATGATAGATCAGGATGGCCGGGTCTGGATTACTGCCAGAGTACGCAACAGGGAAAACCCGGACTTTTGTCAGGAAGGTTCCTCCCACCCCTCGGCCCAGGTCTATCCAACACAGGCCAATGGTCGTCAATTGGGTATGTATGATCCGCAGAGCGGTGAGTATCATCATATCGATACCTGCTTCGGGACTCATCACCTGATGTTTGCCGAAGATGAGGACAATACACTGTGGACCAGCGGCGGCGGCCAGGTGATTGGCTGGCTCAATACCCGCGAATATCTGGAAACCGGTAATTATGAAGCAGCACAGGGCTGGACCCCGTTTATTCTTGATACCAACGGTAATGGTGTACGCGATGACTTCGTCGCCCCGAATGAAGCCCCCGATCCCACCAAAGACTCACAGATATATCCCGGCTTTGGCGTTTACTCTGTCAACCCTGCCCCGGACGGTTCCGTGTGGGGAACCATCCTTGGCTATCCGGGGGCCGTGGCCAGGATAATACCGGGTAACAATCCCAGTGAAACCGCCATTACTGAATATTATGAGCTACCGGTAGACGAAAATGGTGATGCCATTGAAGGCTTCTCACCGCGCGGTGGAGATATTGATCGCAACGGGGTGATGTGGGTAGCGCTGGCCAGTGGTCATATGGCCAGTTTTGACAGGCGTTTGTGTAGCGGCTCGTTAAATGGACCCGAAGCGACAGGACAACATTGCCCGGAAGGCTGGACCTTTTATACGGAACCGTTGCCGCAGTTTAAGAATCTGGATAAGCCGGGTAGCTCTGAAGGTTCCTACTTTACCTGGGTCGACCAGCACAATACGCTGGGATTGGGAGAAAATACCCCCATCAATACCGGCAATCAGAGTGGCGCATTACTGGTACTGGACGATGGCCAATGGGTCAAAATGCGTGTGCCCTACCCGCTGGGTTTCTATACCAAGTGGATGGATGGTCGAATAGACGATCCGGATGCAGGCTGGAAAGGCCGCGGAGTATGGTCAACATTCAGTGGTCGAGCTCCCTTCCATATGGAAACCGGAAAAGGCACCAGCAGCATTGTTTATCATTTCCAGGTCAGACCTGATCCACTTTCCAGATAACAGGGAAAGGGGTTATTGCTTTATTGCGGAGCCTGCAACCAGCGCTGCTCTATCTCGAGTGGCGCTTGCAGGGTTTTCAAAAACGCCTCCAGCTGACGCAACTCAAATGATAGTAAGCCCAGCGGTTCTTCTGTTTCGTTATGCCCAATCATGGCAAACGGAGCTTCGTTGTAATGCGCCAGAGTTTCCTCAAGCGTTTTGATTTGCCCTTTGTGCATGTAAGGGGCAGTGCCTGAAAGATTACGCAGGGAAGGCGTTTTCAATGCACCGATCAATTCAACCCCCTCTCTGGCATGGATCAGTTCGAGGCATTTTTCAGGGTCCCTGTCGCTATATATACTCTGGCAGTTAAACGGATTACTGCGTACCTCACGCAAGCCGTCCACGCGACCACGATCAGGCAGATCACCGGGATAAGAGATTATGCCCGTATTATGAAATTCAAAATTGGTGAATAAAGGGCCATTATGGCATTCCATGCAGCGCCCTTCTCCAATAAACAAACGCAGCCCCTTGATCTCATCATTTGAAAATATGTTACCTGGCGTCTTTTGATCATCAAGAAGCGCCGCTGCATAGTCATCAAACTTCGCAGGGGCCGGCACTAACAAGCGCTCATACGCTGCTATGGCCTTGCCCACATTGGCAAATGTAGTGTTTACCAGTTGCTGGTCTTCCCTGCTCATCGCCTCCCAGGCTTCATACCACGCCGTTTTAAGTCCCGGCCCGGCATGTTCAGGAAAGCGGGAGTGATCAGAAAAATCAGGCACCTCACCAAATATTGACTGGTACATTCCTCTGTATTCAGGATCTTGTGTAACAAATCGCGCTATATACATACGGTTGCTGGCCTGCTCCTGAGGATCTTCCAGCGGAGATAAAGCCTGTGCCCAGAGCGAGTCTCGCCGCCCGTCCCAGTACAGCCAGGGACTGTAAGCCAGCCCTACAATACTCGGTGTATTTCTGCGTGACTGACCAATGGCCTTTGCCTTGTCCAGACCGTCAGTAAAACGAAGTTCGGGCTTATGACAACTTGCACAGGAAACCTGATTATTGGCACTAAGGCGGACATCAAAAAACAAGGCGTGCCCCAGCTCCTGGGCAACAGGGTCAGCGGAGGCTCTATTACTGGGATCCAGAGGCAGTGGCTGCAGGGTCGAGAGTGATAGGGAAGCGATCAGGCGTAATTCATTTTCCGCCCAGGCCGCAGGCGGTTTGTAGGCAAGAAAAAGCCAGCTCAACAGGCCGACGAGCAACAACAGGCCAATGGCCGGGAAAGTTCTGGAATAGCTGAACAAAAAAGACAGTTTCATAAATCCAGAATAACAACTACCTTGTCTTCAACACCGCCACTGGCAATATTGAGCTCGAGTTCCCAGTGTCCCATCATATGAAAACGCAATCCCTGCAAGTGATAATTCCCGTTACCGATAGCCATAATGGAAGGCGCCGTCGCCAGCCCATGATTATGCTGAGGCATGCCGCCACCAACACTTATTTCAGCATCTGTAACGTCCATACCATTGGCATTGTCGATATGCAAAGTCCAGCTATGCATCTGGTTAATCACAATGGGATCAAGCTGACTTTCATAACTTAATCGAAAAAAACCTTTCTCGGATTCCAGCACAGTAGCGTTATCTTGCTGGGCGGAAGCATGCCATGCCAGCATTGGCAAAAGCAGCACTATTTTCAAAAGCATCAATTTCTTAAACACACTATTTTTCCTGTTCTATTTTTTACTTGTAACTTGTAACTTGCGACTTGCGACTTGTAACTTGTAACTTGTAACCTGTTTATTTACGTTTATTTTATATTTTCAGTTTTACTTTTTTTTATCTCGGTTCATCCACCAGTATCCCCCTTGCAAAGCCA
>Ga0181597_10004737_pt1 | contig 13366 bp, 10 predicted proteins | sample 041ome_5_FD_148647 | JGI IMG/M metagenome (GOLD analysis project Ga0181597, IMG submission 148647) | Coastal salt marsh microbial communities from the Groves Creek Marsh, Skidaway Island, Georgia - 041403US metaG (spades assembly) | ecosystem: Environmental > Aquatic > Marine > Intertidal zone... | reverse complement strand
CTCGATGATCTGGCCGACTGACATGCGAGGCGACAGCGACGAGAACGGGTCCTGAAACACCACCTGCATCTGTTTGCGCAGCGGGCGCATTTCTTTTGCGCTATAGCCGTCGATGCGCGTGCCGTTGAATATGATTGGCCTCTCGCTGATCTCCAGGCGCAACAGCCCCATTGCTAGGGTCGTCTTGCCGGAACCGGATTCGCCGACCACGCCCACCGTGTGGCCTTCGCGCACGACGATATCGACACCGTCGACGGCTTTTACGTGGCCAACGGTGCGCCGCATGATGCCCTTTTTGATCGGGAACCAGACACGCAGGTTCTCGGCTTCGATAACCGGTTTCGCGTCGGCGCGGGCGGGCAGGGGGTTCCCCTTCGGCTCCGCAGCCAGCAGGTGCCGGGTGTAGTCGTGCTCAGGCGTCTCGAACAGTTTCTCGGTCTCGGCGACCTCGACCAGTTTGCCGCCCTGCATCACGCAGACCCGGTGCGCGACCTTGCGTACGATCACCAGGTCATGGGTGATCAGCAGGATCGACATGCCGCGCTTGGCCTGGATATCGCGCAAAAGGGCCAGAATTTGTGCCTGAATGGTGACATCCAGCGCCGTGGTCGGCTCGTCCGCGATCAGCAGATCGGGATCGTTTGCCAGCGCCATTGCGATCATCACGCGCTGTCGCTGTCCGCCCGATAACTGGTGCGGATAGGCCGACAGGCGTTCTTCGACATTGGGCAGGCCCACTTCGTCCAGCAGTTCGATAATCCGCGCTCGTGCGGCTTCCTTGTCCATTTTCTTGTGGACGAACAGGATTTCACCGAGCTGCTTTTCAATCGAATGCAGCGGGTTGAGCGAGGTCAGGGGTTCCTGGAAGATGATCGCGACCCGGTTGCCGCGGACCTTCTGCATCTGTTCGGGTGGCGCACCGACCAGTTCCTCGCCCTCCAGCATGATGGAGCCCGACGGGTGGTGTGCCGTTGGATAGGGCAGAAGTTGCATGATCGACAGGGCGGTGACCGATTTTCCGGAACCGGATTCGCCGACCAGTGCCAGCGTCTCGCCTCGTGCGATCTCGAACGACACGTTTTTCACCGCGCGTGTTTCAGTCTCGCCGCTGCCGAACGACACCGAGAGATCGGATATCCTGATCAGGGGGTCTGTCATTGCCCGGTCACTCCCCAAACGTCTTTCGGGGGTCGAAGGCGTCGCGGACCGCTTCGCCGACGAAGATCAACAGGATCAGGGTCAGCGATATGCTGATGGTTGATGTCAGTCCGAGCCATGGCGCCTGCAGGTTCGACTTGCCCTGCTGGAGCAGCTCGCCGAGCGATGGCGAACCCGGCGGCAGGCCGAGGCCGAGAAAGTCGAGCGCGGTCAGGCTGGTGATCGACCCGGTCAGGATCAGCGGCAGGAAGGTAAGTGTCGCGACCATCGCATTGGGCAGGACATGACGGAACATGATGGTCACGTTGCCGACGCCGAGGGCGCGCGCCGCTTTGACGAACTCGAAATTCCGCGCCCGCAGGAACTCGGCACGGACCACGCCGACCAGCGACGTCCAGCCGAATAGCAGCAAGATAAACAACAGCGTCCAGAACCCGGGAATGATCACGCTCGACAGGATGATCAGGATATAGAGCTGCGGCAGTCCGCCCCAGATTTCGATAAAGCGCTGCGCGATCAGGTCCAGCCAGCCGCCGAAATAGCCCTGAAAGGCGCCGGCGACGATCCCGATAATCGACCCGATAACGGTCAGGATCAGCCCGAACAGGACTGATATGCGGAAACCGTAAATCACGCGCGCCAGCACGTCGCGACCCTGATCGTCGGTGCCGAGCCAGTTATCGCCCGATGGCGGCGCGGGGGCCGGTACCTTCAGGTTCAGGTTCACGGTGTTGTAGCTGTAGCGCACCGCCGGCCAGAGTATCCAGCCGCCCTTTTCGGTGATCAGTTCCTGCACGTCGGTTTCGCGGTATTCGGCCTCGGTCTCGAAATCGCCGCCGAACACGGTTTCTGCGTATGTGTTGAGCACCGGGGTGTACAGGGACCCCTCGTACCAGACGGCCAACGGGCGGTCATTGGCGATAAACTCGGCCGGCAGGGTGCCGAGAAACAGCACGAGGAACGCCCATAGCGCCCAGCGCCCGCGCCGGTTACGCCGGAAATTCACCAGGCGGCGAGCGTTCAGTGGCGAAATGCGCAGCCCGAGGAAACGCGGATGTTCAACCGGTGCCGGAATGTCCGATGTTGCGGCCCTAGACATGACGGCCCTCGAAATCGATGCGCGGATCGATAATCGTGTACATCAGGTCGCCGACCAGATTCATCACCAGGCCGAGCAGCGTGAAGAAATAGACCGTCGCGAACATGATCGGGTAGTCGCGCTTGATGGCGGCCTCGAAACCCAGAAGGCCGAGCCCGTCGAGCGAGAAAATAATCTCGATCAGCATGGCGCCGGTGAACAGGATGCCAATGAACGCGCTGGGGAAACCGGCGATCACGATCAGCATCGCGTTGCGGAACACGTGGCCGTACATAACGCGGTTTTCGGTCAGGCCTTTCGCGCGCGCGGTCTGCACGTAAAGCATGTTGATCTGGTCGAGATAGGAATTTTTGGTGAGCATGGTCAACGACAGGAAACCGCCGAGCACCAGCGCCGTGATCGGCAGCACCAGGTGCCACAGGTAATCAAGGATCTGGCCGACGATCGATAGCTCGTCGAAGTTCTCCGATGTCAGGCCGCGCAGCGGGAAGATGTCGAAGAAACTGCCTCCTGAGAACAACACGATCAGCAGGATCGCCATCACGAAGGACGGAACCGCAAAGCCGATGGTGAGCAGCGTCGTTGTCCAGACGTCGAACCGTGTGCCATCCATTACCGCCTTGCGGATGCCGAGCGGTATACAGACCAGGTAGACGATCAGCGTGGTCCAAAGACCAAGGGATATAGAGACCGGCATTTTCGACAGGACCAGGTCGATCACGGTCTCGTCCCGGAAAAAGCTGGTACCGAAATCGAAGACGATGAAATCGCCCATCATTTTCAGGAACCGTTCATGCAGTGGCTTGTCGAAGCCGAACTGGCGCTCGAGGTCCTTGATGAATTCCGGATCCAGTCCCTGCGCGCCGCGATAGCCGCTATCTGCGGTCGACGCCGAAGCTGCCGCCGACGTGTTGCCGCCTGACAATTCGCTCCCGCCACCGCTGATGCGCCCCGTTGTGCCGGCGTCTGTGCCGGTGACCTCGGCGATAATCTGTTCAATCGGACCGCCGGGTGCAAGCTGCACGATGGCGAAATTGATGATCATGATCCCCAGCAATGTGGGGATCATCAGGGCAAGACGGCGAACGATATAAGCGAGCATTCGGTGTTCTTCTTCCCGCTATTTATTGCCGGGCGGGGGCAATGCGCCCGGCGGCGGTGGGGGAGCGATACCGTCTGCGATCATTCTTGCCTTGGCCGGGTCAAACCACCAGGTATCAACCACACCCATATCATAGCGGGGCGATTTGGCGGGACGGTTGAACTTGTTCCAATAGGCGATGTTATGGGCACCCTTGTACCATTGCATCACCGCATAGCGGTTCCACATGATGACGCGGTCGAGCGCGCGGACGGCGGTGGTCAGGCCGGCGCGCGATTTCGCCGTGACAACCTTTTCGATCAGCGCATCGACCGCCGCGTTCTGGACGCCACCGATATTGAACGCGCCCTGCACGCCGGCGAATTCCGATCCGAAATAGTTGCGTTGTTCAAGCCCGGGGGTGAGGGGCTGGGAAATTCGCCGGATAACGATGTCGAAATCGAATGTATCCTGGCGCCGTTTGAAATTGGCGACATCAACGATGCGGATGCGGGCCTGAATGCCAAGCCGTTTCAGGTTGTTGATATAGGGTCCGATAATACGCTTGAAACTGGCCTCGAAGAGCAGGAACTCGATCTCCAGCGGGGCGCCGGCCGCGTTCGTCAACACGCCGTCCTTGACCCGATACCCTGCCTGTTTGAGCAACCGGCTGGCTTTCCGGAGGCTTGACCGCAACTTCCCGGAGCCGTCCGACTGGGGCGATGCGAAGGGTGTTGTGAAGACTTCTTCGGGCACTTTGCCACGGAAAGGTTCCAGCAGGACGAGTTCTTCTGCCGTCGGCGGGGCTTTTGCCGCCAACGATGAATTCTCGAACATCGAATTAGTGCGCGCATATTGGCTGTAGAAAAGCGTCTTGTTGGTCCATTCAAAATCGAATGCCATGTCGATGGCAGTGCGCACACGGATATCCTGGAACTTTTCGCGCCGCAAATTCAGGATAAATGCCTGTACACCCGACGGCGTTTCGTCGGGCAGGACTTCGCGGATGACCAGCCCGTTATTGACCGGCGGTTTATCGTACTGGGTCGCCCATTGGCGCGATGTGAAGTCTTCGCGGAAATCGTATTGCTGTGAAAAAAAGGCCTGAAACATGATCTCGCGATCCCGGTAATAGTCGACCGTGATCTCATTGAAATTGTAGCGCCCGCGGATGACGGGCAGGTCCTTCGCCCAGTAATTTTCCACGCGGCTATAGGTGATCGACCGGCCGGGTTCGAATTTGCCGATGCGGTAGGGACCACTTGCCAGTGGAGCATCGAAGGTCGTTTTCTTGAAATCGACCTTGTCGTAATAGGTTTTTGACAGCACCGGCAGGGATGCAAGCCGCGTCGGCAGGTCGCGGTGGGTGCCCGGCTTGAACGTGAATTTGACGCGGCTCGGCGATGTTGCCTCGGCCCGGTCGACATCGCGGAAATTGATCCGGTATCGCGGATGGCCGTCTTTGGTCAGGGCATTGAAGGTGAAGACGATATCTTCGGCGGTAATCGATGTGCCGTCGTGAAATTTTGCACGCGGGTCGATGTTGAAGGCGACCCAGCTTTTATCCGCCGGTTGTTCGACGGTCTTTGCCACGAGCCCGTAATAGGAATCCGGTTCGTCAAATGATCGTGCCATGAGCGTGTCGAAGAGCAGCCCTTCGGCCAGGACTTCCTTGCGGCCCTTCAGGATGAACGGGTGGATCGACTCGAATGTATCGAGACCCGGCACCTTCAGTGTGCCACCCTTGGGCGCGTTCGGATTGACGTAGCCGAAATGCGAAAAGCCGGCGGGGTATTTAAGATCGCCAAAAACACTTATCCCGTGACGCGGGACGGCATTCTGCGCGTCGGCCGGAACAGTAAGGGCGAGTGAGCAGACCGCGATAGCGGCGATGGACAGGGCTAGTCGGTTCATTGCATCCGCATCTTACGTGCCATCCCTGCCCGCGCGCTAAGGATTTTTATTCCCATTTTTCAGGGCGGCGTCCTTCGCGGGGTCGATCCACCAGCTCATCACGTCGGCACCGTATTTGGGATGGGTCGAAATACCGAAGCGGTCCCAGTAGGCGATCCGGTCAATCCGGACATGCCACTGCGGGATCACGTAATGGTTCCACTGCAGGACGCGGTCCAGCGCCCGGGTCGCGGTGACCAGGGATTTCCGGTCCTGTGCATCGACGATTTTGTCGATGAGCGCGTCGATTGCCGGGTTTTTAATGCCAATCGTGTTACGGCTTCCCTGACGGTCTGCGGCGGCAGAGCTCCAGTAATCGCGTTGTTCGTTACCAGGCGATTCCGATTGTCCCGCACCGCCGACGATCATGTCGTAATCGAAGGACCTCAACCGGTTGATGTATTGTGACTGATCGACGGTGCGGACACCGGCCATGATGCCAAGCCGTTTAAGGTTCTGCGAAAATGGAGTGACGATGCGCTCGAAAGCGGGGCTGACCAGCAGAATTTCGAAGGCGACGGCCTTGCCGGTCTTGGGCGAAATCAGCTTGTTGTTCTCTATCTTGTAGCCTGCTTTTTTCAGCAACCGGAGGGCTATGCGCAGGTTTTTGCGGATTTTGCCGGACCCGTCCGTCGACGGTGGTGCGTAGACCGTGGTGAATACTTCGTCCGGAATTTTGCCGCGCCACGGTTCGAGTAATGCCAGTTCATCCTTTGACGGCAGCTCCGTTGCGGCGAGCTCTGAATTGGAGAAGTAGCTGCTTGTCCGGGCGTATTGTCCGTAGAACAGGTTTTTGTTCGACCATTCAAAATCAAATGCGTAAGCCATTGCCTGTCGCAGAACCGGGTCCTGGAACTGTTCCCGGCGGGTATTGAAAACAAAGGCCTGCATGCCGGTCGGGCGGGCGTGGCGTACTTCTTCAAGTTTTACCTGCCCGGCCTTGCGCGCGGGGAAATCATACCCGGTCGCCCAGACCAGTGATGCATTTTCGTTCCGGATGTCGTATCGCCTTGACTTGAAGGCTTCCAGTGCGACGGTCTGATCGCGATAGTAATCGAACCGGATGCGGTCAAAATTATTCTGGCCGATATTGATCGGCAGGTTTGCCCCCCACCAGTTTTTCACCCGGTCGATTTCGACAAAGCGGCCCGGCTCGAACGCGCCGATCCGATATGGGCCGCTGCCCATCGGGGGTTCCAGAGAGGTTTTGGTGAAGTCGCGGGTCGACCACCATTTTTTCGACATCACCGGCAACTGTCCGGTGATCTGTGGCAATTCACGGTTGGGCGGGCCGGTGAATTCGAATTTGACCTTGTGCGTTCCCAGCTTCACAGCCTGCACGATATTCTTGTAATAAAACCGATAGAAAGGCGCGCCGTCGTTTTTAAGCGTCTCGAACGTCCAGATCACATCGTCCGCGGTGATCGGTGAGCCGTCATGGAAGCGTGCTTCGGGCCGCAGCGTGAAGGTGGCGTAGGAAAGGTCGGCAGGCACTTCGACCGATTCCGCGATTAACCCGTACTCGGCGGAGATTTCATCCAGCGGAGAGGTCATCAGGGTTTCGTATACCTGGCTGACGCCCGCCGATGGGTTGCCCTTGATCGTATATGGATTGAAGGTATCAAACGTGCCGATTGTGTAGCGCCGCAATGTGCCGCCCTTGGGTGCGTTCGGGTTCACGTGGTCGAGATGTTTGAAATCCGCCGGGTATTTCAAATCGTCCAACAGGGTAAGGCCATGGCTGATTTTGACGCCGGGTTTGTCCTGCGCGCCGGCTTCCGTAACGAAGGCAGTGGTGACGGAAAACGTCAGACCGGCGCAGATAAGTGCCGCTGTCAGGATTTTCATGGCCTTTGGTCCCTGCTTTATTCTGCTGTTAAATGTGATGTTTCGTGGCCGAATGACAAGTTTTCCGGGGAATAACACGGTTTATTGAAGTGTCAGCCGTTTAGAAAAGCCAGGATTTCCGCGTGCGTGCGGGCATCTCCGCAGGCCAGTATCGTCCCATCCGACGACAGGGTCAGCGGATTTCCTTCCCAGTCCGTCACGATTCCGCCGGCTGCTTCGACGACAGGTGCCAGCGCACAATAATCATAGGTCTGCAATCCCGCCTCCAGCACCACGTCGACGAATCCGGACGCAATCTGTGCGTAGGTGTAGCAATCGCCACCATACACCACGTGTTTTGCGCCCTCTGCGACCTTGCGCCAGCGTTCGCCCTGGCCCGGACTGAACAGGTCCGCCGCCGTTGTGCCGGCAATGGCATGCGCCAGTGACGGGCAGGCGCGCGCGTTTACAGGGGTGCCGTTAAATTCTGCGCCGGACCCTGTTGCGCCGACCCAGCGTTCGCCGTTTACCGGCTGGTCGATCACGCCAAGGATCGGCGTACCGTCGCGGACAAGCGCGATCAGGGTACCGAAGATCGGCCGCCCGCTGATGAAGGATTTCGTACCGTCAATCGGGTCGATCACCCAGACATATTCGGCCTCGGTATTCGTATTGCCGAATTCCTCGCCGATGATGCCGTCATTCGGTCGTGTCTCTGCGAGGATCGCGCGAATGGCCTGTTCGGCCTCGCGGTCGGCGGCGGTGACGGGCGATGCGTCCGCTTTACCGTCAACCTGGATGGGTTGGCGGAAATAGCTGCGGATCACCGGGCCGCTGGCATCGGCCAGCCGGCGGGCCAGTTCTATAAGGTCAATAGGACAGGCGTGAGTCATTGGGGCGGTCATGCGCGCAGTCTGGTGCAAATTGTGATCGTTTGAAAGGGGAGCCGGCCAATCCGGGCGAGGAGAATATAGGCGAGGAGATTAATGGACGACCTTGTAGCTGAATGCCGAGACCACGCGGTTTACGCGCAGGCCGTCATCCGACAGCGGCAACAGGATGCTGCGATACAGTACTTCCTGGCCCTTCTTGTTGAAGAACCGGCCGACATCGGCCATTGGTTTTTTGAGATCCACGGAAGCCCGGCAGAATGACAGGCCCATTTCGGTGGATGAGGGAGGCGTGTCGAGCACGGAAAGTCCGGTCGGATCGCGGCCGAGTGCGGCCTGTACGCGTGCGCCGGCTGCAACGACCCGGTCATCAAGCTCGCTGACGCCGACCTCTATAACGAGGGAATCTTCTGCGCCGAACGGGCAGTCTTCCATTTCCAGAACAGATGACAATGGCAGTTCGCCGTCATTTCGTACGCTTTCCCAGAATTTAAGAGCTTTACCTACTAGCCTGCTCTCTCCGTTGGGGCGGATGCGATCCGCCGCCTCGGAACTCGAACTCTGATAATTCAATGCAACCCCCCAAAAATACGCGTACTTACCTACTACCAATAAAGACTACTCTGTCTCCTTATTGGTTTACAAATAGTTAATTGACCTCTGTAAGGGCCGGTAAACTAGTGATCGCGGATTGTGCGCTGTTTTATTTGAGCGGCGCAGGGGTGTCGGCAAGGGTCCGAAGATAGGCGATAACATTTGCCCGGTCGCTGTCTTTGCGCAGGCCGGCGAATGTCATCTTGGTGCCTTTGGCGTAGTCCCGCGGTTTGAGCAGGAAAGCGTTCAGGTTTTCATATGTCCATGCCGTGTCGCCCATCGCTACGAGCGCTTTTGAATACTTGAAGCCGTCATGGGCGGCTTTCTTGGCGTTTATGACATTCCACAAATTCGGGCCGATACCGTTCTTGCCGCCTTTATCAACCGTATGGCAGGCCTTGCACTTGTTGAAGACGCGCTTGCCTTTATCCGCATCGGCCTTGCCGATCATCGCCGCGATATCGACGGGCGGGGCCGCGGCCGCGGCAGCGGTGGCTTGTTTGACCTCGGTGACAGCGGCGGCAACCGGTTTGGCAGCGGCTTCTACGGCTTTCATGGCCGCCTGCTTGGCGGCTTCAAGCGCCTGATTGACGGCGTCGATTTCGGCCTGTGTCGGCAGTGGTGCCGGCGTATCGGCCAGTGTCCGCAGGTAAGCGATCAGGTTTGCCCGGTCAGATGTCTTTTTCAGACCGGCGAAGGACATCTTGGTGCCCGGGATATAATCTTTCGGTTTTGCCATAAATGCGTTCAGGCTTTCGTATGTCCAGCTGCCCTCTTTTTCGAGCAGGGCTTTCGAATACTTGAATCCGTCATGCGAGCCACGCTTGGCGTTGACCGTGTTCCACAGCTTCGGGCCGATCTTGTTTTTGCCGTCCTTGGCGACGTCGTGGCAGGCGGCGCATTTTTTTGCGACCTTCATGCCCGCTTCTATGCTTGCGGATGCGAGCAGACCGGAAATCGGCGCCAACGGTTCTTTGATCTTCGGCTTGGGAGCGCTCGCCGTCATGGCTGCTTTCCCGTCACCGTGTCCGTCGCCATGGCCACCGCCATGTCCGCCGCCGGTGGTTACGAGATTGTCGCCGATCTTGCCAATAACAACCAGAGCAAGCACTGCGACCAGAAGTGCACCGACGATCTTGTTAAGCTCGAATGACGACATGCCAGAATTCCGTTGGAGTGTGAAAAGTTAATGCCAGTCCGACCGGCAACATAAATTAACCGTTACGTGCGGGTCTGTCTAATATCCCCGCCTGAAATGTCACGGATACGGCATTCCCGCGCGTGTTCAAGGGGTATAATGTCGCACCCGAATGACTTCCTGCTTGGTAAAGCACAACTTTCATCAAGAGAATGCACCGAAACCGATGTCCAGATCGTTAAATCCCGTCGTTATTGTTCCAGCACGTCTGGCCGCCACCCGTTTTCCTGACAAGCCGCTTGCAGATATTCATGGGGTGCCGATGATCGTGCAGGTGCTGCGCCGTGCGCTGGAGGCCGATATCGGTCCTGTCCTTGTCGCCTGCGGTGATGGGGCCATTGCCGATGCGGTCGAAGCCGACGGCGGGCAGGCTGTGATGACCGACCCCGACCACCCCAGCGGCTCCGACCGGGTGCATGAAGCGCTGGGTTTGTTCGACCCTGACAGGCGATACGATACGGTGGTCAATATTCAGGGTGATCTGCCGACCATTGATCCCGGCGTCATCGCGGCCGTGCTGGATCCGTTCGACACCGCCGATGTCGATATTACGACCCTGGCGGTCGAAATCAGCGAGAACCGCGAACGCACCGATCCCAATGTGGTCAAGGCGGTGATCGCCCTGTCCGGGGAAAATACCCGGATCGGGCGGGCGCTTTATTTCAGCCGGGCGACTGTGCCGGCGGCGGCAGCCGGGCCGCATTATCATCATATCGGGTTATACGGATTCCGGCGCGATGCGCTCGATCGTTTCGTCGCGTTGCCGCCGGGGCGGCTGGAAGTGCTGGAACGGCTCGAACAGCTGCGCGCGCTTGAAGCCGGCATGCGTATAGATGTCGCGCTCGTTGACACTGTTCCGCTCGGTGTCGATACTCCCGCCGATCTGGACCGGGCGCGGGCAATGCTGGCGTCCGGTTCGTCCTGACTCAGGGTTTAGCAATTATGGCCGCCAGTAAAAAAAATACGCGCGCGACCCGCGCCGCGCCATCCCGGACGATAGCGTTCCAGGGCCGTCCGGGCGCCTATTCGCATCTTGCCTGCAGGAAGTATTTCCCGGACATGACGCCGCTGCCGACGGCGGCTTTCGAGGATACGTTTGACGCGGTCACGAGCGGCAGGGCGAAGTTTGCGATGATCCCGATCGAAAATTCTGTTGCCGGGCGCGTTGCCGATATTCACCGGATCATGCCGGATTCAGGCCTGAATATCGTCGGCGAGCGCTTTTTCCGGGTGAACCATCATCTGTTGGCGCCAAAAGGGGCGACGCTCAAATCCATCAAGAGGGTCCATAGCCACGTTCAGGCGCTTGGCCAGTGCAGCCATTTTCTGCGTAAAAACGGGTTGGAACCGGTTGTCCATGCCGATACTGCCGGCGCTGCCGCCGATATCGCCGCATCGGGAGACCCGACAGAGGCGGCGATTGCGTCTGAATTGGCATGTGAGGTCTATGGTCTGAAATCGATCCGGGCCGGCATCGAGGATGCCGAGCACAACACCACGCGCTTCGTTGTCCTGTCCAAAAAGCCAATGCGGGTCAAACGGGGGGAGGGCCCGATCGTTACCAGTTTCGTCTTTCAGGTGCGCAATGTGCCGGCCGCGCTCTACAAGGCGATGGGCGGGTTCGCGACCAATGGGATTAATATGACCAAGCTTGAAAGCTATATGGTCGATGGCGATTTCGTTGCCACCCAGTTCTATGCCGATGTGGAGGGCGACCCGCGCGATACCAGCCTGAAGCTGGCACTCGAAGAACTCGGCTTTTTCACCCATAAAGTGACGATTTTGGGCACCTATCCGGCCGATCCGTTCCGATTTCGGGGCTGAACCGGGGGTTATTGCTGATAACTGATGCTTTGAGCGTCAATTTGGGGCTTGGCGGGGGATTTCGGTGCCGTTATCCTTCGCCAAAGCCCGAACGGGCGTCAATACGCATTGTTGCGGTTGTTTTGTAGAGAAACTGGGGGCGGTAGGATGGGTGCGAAGCGGTTTGTTTCGGTTGTCTGTGGATTGATGATGGGGGCCATGGCGCTTCCGGCAAGCGCGACAATTATCGGTGGTGCGGTCACGGGCGGCACGGCCCTGACGGCCGGCGGGGTTTTCCAGAAACTTGTTGTCCCGTTTACGTCGAGCCCGACAAATAACACTATCGGTGATGATAACCAGCAATCGCCCAACCTGTTCGGTTTCGACGAAGAACAGAACATCATTATCACCTCGACCATCCAGGTGAATATCGGCACCAACCCGGTCGCCGGTGACGTGGTCGCCAGTCATTATATCGGCTTTGACCCCGCGTCGGGGCTGGGCCAGGTCGGCTATATCGATTTCGATGCGGACATTTACGGTGTCGCGACCGATCGGACCAAACTCAATGACAGCGATTTTCTCGCCAATACCGGGGTGACCTATCTGAGCGACAGTCTGCGGGGGCTGGAAGGTGGCGATTCGGTGATGATCGATCCGACAAATTCCAGACGACTGCTCGTTAACTGGTTTGCAAATTCTCCGGGCGATTACGTCCGGGTGTTTACCCAGTTTTCGGCCGCTGCCGTCCCGGCCCCCCCGGGTTGCGGGATTTCTTTTGCTTGGGGTCGGGTTTCTGGCTGCCCGCCGTCGTGTGCGGCGTCGGGTGCGCTGACCGAAATACGCTTCAGCCCCGGCGAATCCATTCGTCGATCAGCCGCCGGGCAATTGAATCCGACCTTGGGCGCTGGGCAATGCCGGCGCCGCCATCGGCCAGGTCCTGGCGGGTAAACCACTGCAGGTCTTCGAGTTCCTCGTCCCACGGAGTCAGTGCTTCGGTCACGGCCTCGGCGAAAAACCCGAGCATCAGCGATGACGGGAACGGCCAAGGCTGTGACGAGTGATACCGGATATTGGTGATCTCGACGCCGGATTCTTCCATCACTTCGCGCGCAACTGCCTGTTCAAGGCTTTCGCCGGGCTCGACGAAACCGGCAAGGGTTGAATACATGCCCGGCATCCATTCGGCTTTGCGTCCCAGCAGGGCCCGGTCGCCTTTTTCCACCAGCATGATGACGGCGGGATCGGTACGCGGGAAATGGCCTGCGCCGCAATCCGGGTTCAGGCATTTCCGCAGATGGCCCGCGTCCTGGCTTTCGGTCGGGCTGCCGCAGACGCCGCAAAAAAGATGACGCGAATGCCAGTGCATGATCCCCTTGGCATAGGCGAGGATAGATGCCTCGGTCCGGTCGAGCACCGCGCCGACCGAGCGCAGGTCGACGAATTCGCCGTCGGCCCGCAACTCACTGACCTCGTGTTCTTCGAGGGGGGAGATATCGATGGCGAAATGGGCGACGTCGTTGCGCACACCCAGCATGACGGTCGTCGTTGCGATCTCCATCAGCGCCCGTGTCTCGGCGGTCGACATCATGATTCCACGCGGCTCGGCACCCTGTTCGATCAGGCTGCGTGAGCGCCAGACCGGGATAACCATCGTGTGTTCGGCGGCATACTGGGCGGTAACCCAGGCTTCGTCCCGCCGGTTTTGGGCGACCCGGTCGAGAACTTCATCGGCATAGTGATTCTGAGAATTCAAATACGTA
>Ga0181597_10004727_pt1 | contig 13375 bp, 14 predicted proteins | sample 041ome_5_FD_148647 | JGI IMG/M metagenome (GOLD analysis project Ga0181597, IMG submission 148647) | Coastal salt marsh microbial communities from the Groves Creek Marsh, Skidaway Island, Georgia - 041403US metaG (spades assembly) | ecosystem: Environmental > Aquatic > Marine > Intertidal zone... | reverse complement strand
CAACAGAACTCAAACCGGGCGATGCCATTTACATTCCTTCCCTCTGGTGGCACCAAGTCGAATCGACGGCAAAGATCAATGGCCTTGTAAACTTTTGGTGGACCACTCAGCCAAGAGAATATGGGCGCCCCATGGACGCATTCAATCACGCCTTACTCGCGATAAAGACACTACCCGAGGCAGAGCGCAATGCTTGGGCGACACTCTTTGATTATTATGTGTTCTCTCAGCAATCGCAGGACGGGCAGCGCTGGAAAAGTGGTGCCATTGACCGCACAGAGCACCTCAACGTCGATCTCGCCAAAAAACTGAGGGGCGAACTCATCAACAATTTGAAACAAGTATGACTGACTTTAAAGATAGACCCATCAACCGAGTGGTCATAGCAGGCGGCGGCACCGCCGGCTGGATGGCAGCCGCTGCCTTATCCCGACTAGTGGGCCGCCAGCTGGAAGTGACTCTTGTAGAATCCGAGGAGATTGGCACGGTTGGCGTGGGTGAAGCGACAATTCCCACACTACTGACCATGAACCGGCTGCTGCAAATTCCCGAACCCGACTTCATAAAAGCGACTAGCGGCACCTTTAAACTTGGGATCCGCTTTGAGAATTGGCTCTACGAGGGTCACGACTACATCCACTCTTTTGGTGATACGGGCAAGGGCTGTTGGGCCGGCGGTTTTCAACACTTTTGGAAGAAAGGGCAGCAACAAGGGTTAGCCGCAGAATACGGCGCTTATTGCACAGAGCTCAGAGCGGCCGTTGAGAATAAATTCGGCATTCTGTCTGAGCACAAGTTGAACTATGCCTACCATTTGGATGCCACTGCCTACGGGCAATACCTTCGACGACTCGCCGAGGCGAATGGAACACAACGGATTGAGGGGCAGATTGCGCATGTCTCGGTTTCGGAAACGACCGGTTTTATCGATTACCTGCAGCTAAAAGACGGGCAACAGATTGCTGGGGATCTCTTCATCGACTGCACGGGCTTCAGAGCTCTGCTGATTGAGGACGCGCTGGGGACGGGGTTCGATGACTGGAGCCACTGGTTACCCTGCAACCGGGCCTGGGCGGTGCAAACTGAACTCACTGGCGAACCCGTTCCCTATACGCGCGCGATCGCCCATGACAGCGGATGGCGTTGGCGGATTCCGTTGCAGCACCGTGTGGGCAATGGCTTGGTCTACTGCAATGACTATTTAGATGACGATGCGGCCAGAGAGCGCTTGCTCAGCTTAGTAGACGGTACGCCAATCATCGATCCAAGACCGATTCGATTTACCACCGGGCAACGCAGGCAATATTGGAATAAGAACTGTATCGCGCTGGGATTGTCCAGCGGCTTTATTGAACCCCTCGAATCAACCAGCATCCATTTTATTCAAAATGGCATTATGTGGTTGCTGCTCATGTTCCCCGACAGTGCCATGAGTCAGGCATCGGTGGATGAGTACAACGATAAACTGCGAGGCGAGGCTGAACGCATCCGCGACTTCATCGTACTACACTACTTCGCCAATCAACGGACCGGAGAGCCGTTCTGGGACATGTGCCGGGACCTACCAATACCAGAGTCTTTGCGTCAGCGCATGGCGTTGTTTAAGGAAACGGGACGGGTGTTTAAACCACAGGATGACGTTTTCTCAGAGAATTCGTGGGTGCAGGTCATGATGGGTCAAGGCTTAATACCCGAGAGCTACCATAATGTTGTCGACTCAATGAGCAACGAACAACTGCAGCAATTTTTGGGGGACATTCAGCGGGGTGTAGAGCGAACGGTTGCCGCGCTTCCTAACCATGGTGCCTTTGTCGAGGCGCTGGTTGCGCACGCCCGATAAGCGGACGTGGCGCAACCAACCGGCGTCTGATTATTTCAGCAAATGCTGGATCGCCGAGCGGTAGTTTCGGCTGACGCGCACTTTGACTTCGTCGTCCAGATGCAGCAAACACTCGCCCTTTGGCAGGGTATCCACGGCGCGCACTTTCCTTACATTAACGATCGTCGAACGGTGAATTCTGACAAAATCCTGACTGAGCTTTGCTTCAAGGTCTTTCATGGTGGAGCGCAGAATATGGACCTTGCCGTTAGCATGAACGCACATGTAGTCCCCCGCTGCATCGATCCACTCGATGTCTTCATGGGGCAGTAGGTAAGTGTGGCCTCCATCCTTGATAGGCAAACGCTCATAGCCCCCTGATGACTGCCCACCCTCAGTGCTAGCCTGATCAGTCTGTCGAAGATGAGCAATGGCACCCAGCGGTGCATCTTTACCCGCTCGTAATTCGCCTGCGCCGAGGCGCTGTTTAGCGCGATCCAATGCTATCCGCACCCGTTCGGGATCGAAAGGTTTGAGCACGTAGTCGACGGCGTGTAAATCAAAGGCCTGACAGGCATATTGATCAAACGCGGTAGCAAAAATAACGACGGGCATCAGGTCTGCTTGGGTTTTTTCGACAACCTCGAGCCCAGTTAGGCCCGGCATTTCAATATCCGTCAGCAAGATGTCAAAGGCTTCTTGCTGCAATCGGGCAACGGCCTCGTCACCGTTCGAGCATGTCGCCGCCACTGTGAACCCCGGCAATCCATCGACGATCGAGCACATAAGCTCAATGCTGAGCATCTCGTCGTCAACCAGCAATATGCGCAATTCGGTCATAGCGAAACTATTATGCCGCTTCTTGCGCGGGGATGCAGATCTCTACGCGCATACCACCCAAAACGGAACTCGTCGAACGGCAGTGAGCACGAGCGCCGAAAAGCGTCTCGATACGCCGACGAACATTCTGGAGCCCGACCCCCAGGCCTGTGTCCACCCGAGCCCGCTCCGCGTCATCGCGGACGTAATCTTCGTCGGCGCCGCTGTCTTCCACCGCAAGATCCAGGGAGCCGTCTCTGACGCGAGCCTTGACCTGAATAGTGCCGCCAGCTTTAGATTTGGAGATAGCGTACTTAACTGAGTTCTCCACCAGAGGCTGCAGCAGCAAACTCGGCACCTCGCAACGATACGCATCGGTTGAAATGTCCAAAACGAGCTCCAGTCGCTCAGAGAATCGGACTTTTTCAATATCCAGATACAGCTGCAGGGCAACGAGCTCTTCCCGAAGTGTCGTCAGCGAGACGCGCTCCTGCTCCAACGAGAATCGCAGAAATTTCGATAGGTTTAGCAGCATACGGTTGGCGTCATCCGTTCTTGCGGTTGTCACGAGCGCGCTGACCGAATTGAGCGTATTGAATAAGAAGTGCGGGTTTAACTGATACTGGAGTAGCTGCATCTGCGCCTCTTTCGCCTCCGCCTCCGCTTGTATCCGTTTCAGGGCCTCCTGCCGCTGTGCCGATTCGGCGCGCACCGCCACCTCCTGCTCACGCTGCAAGAACTGATAATATTTGATGCCGTGATAGAGCGCCGCCCACGTAAAAAACACAAATAGCGAGGGGAAGAGCCATCCGCCAAAGTCTGCCCATAGATCGCCCGCCCCGGTCATGGCCATGAAAAGCACAAGTCGCAATGCCGCCCAAACAAAAGCAAAAAGCATCGCCGCGCCCAACACCACGACAAGTCGAATGTAGATATGCCAATGCCAAACGGCCCGGTACAGGTATCTAAGGGGGAGTGACAGCACAAAGCCCAGCGCCGACTGGGATACGTTGTGGGCGAGATAGGACCATTCATACTGGTCGTAGGGCACGCTCAGACTCAGGTAGGTCAGTAGCGAGATCCCGATCCACCCCATGACCTGCAGTAACCAGAACAAGGTGCCGTCGTCAGGAACCAAGCGATGGTAAGTTGCTTTGTCGGGCTCCACGGGCCCTCCCAATTTGACCGATAACCGCAAGTAGAGATGGTAACTGATTGATGTAGATGGAAGTATTAGAAAACCCCACGGCACCGTAAAAATGGTAAAATTTGGCATCGGCCCAGTAGAGGCCGTCCGCGTTTTGGGGGACAACAATTCTTATGACCGATATCAATGCGGTAGCCAGCGCTACTTTGCTCGCTGAGGATAATCAGGCCTCTGTCAGCGCCATGCTCAATGCCATACTGAACACGCCTCTCACTCCCATGGAAGCCAATCAGGCTAAATCCTACATGGAACAAATTGCGGCTCGCGCTGCCAATGACGAAGGCGCGGAGGTTGCCCTCTTTCAGCTGATGGAGATGAAAAATCAGCACACCACTTACGTGATGCGCGTGGCGCTGTTCTCCAACAACAAAGCGATAGGGCTTGATGTCATGGACGCGGAAAATGGTCAGTTTTTCGTGCCTGAAAGCTGCCCCGTAGTGGAACTGCAGGCTTACGCGCTGAATTGACGCACCGCAGTACAACTGGGGAAGTCTTCACCTTTATCACACTGGTGGGGCTGGTGGCATATGCCGCCATTGCCACTGACCTCTATCTGCCAGCGATCCCCGCTATTGTTACCGATCTCGGTGCAACTGAATCTGAAGGGCAACTCACCCTCAGCGTATTCATGGTCGGACTGGCCATCGGTCAGCTCATCTTTGGCCCGTTGTCTGATCAGTTCGGACGGCTTCCGGTTGTGCGTATCGGGACGCTGCTCTTTTTAGTGACATCGGTGTTGTGCGCGCTGGTACGGCAGATGGAGCTGATGTGGCTGACGCGCACATTGCAGGGGATCGCCGCTGCCAGTGGTCCCGTCATTGCACGGGCGATCGTGCGAGACCGCTACGAGGGCAATCGCGCCTCCCAAGTCATGTCGGTGTTATCCGGGGCAATGGCCGTAATACCCATGATCGCCCCCAGCCTCGGCGTCTTGATTCTCGGCTTTGCGCCTTGGCCTGGCGTTTTTTTCGCGCTGGCACTGTTTGCACTCCTTATCCTATTCGCACTCACGCGCTTTCCCGAATCCGTGACGCGCGAGCGTCAAGAGCGGCTGACTTTTCGTAGCGTCTTTCGCGCCTTTCGCGCGATGCTCACGTCAAGCGCTTTCATCGGTTACCAAATGGCGGGCTCTTTCTCTTTCTCCGCACTATTTTGCTACCTTTCGACGGTGGCTTACTTTCTTCCCGACGTGTTTGACGTTCCGACATCACTATTTGGATACGCCTTCGCGCTGACAGTATTTGGTTTCATGACGGGCAGCTTAGTGAATGCCAGCCTGGTCATGCGCTATGGCACGAACATGACACTCAGAGCCGGTCTTCTTACTAGCCTTGCCTCCGCAGTCGGCATAGTGGCATTGGCACCTGACGCAAAAAATATGATGCCTACTCTCGCGGTATTGTCGTCGACCTTTTTTTTCGGTGTTGGACTTACTTCTGCCAATGCCTCAATGGGAGCCATCTCGCTGTTTCGCCATCAGGCGGGCGCGGCTTCAGCGGTCTACGGATTTACCCATGCCCTACTCGCCTCTCTCGTGGGCGCTGTCGCCGGCGGGCTCTATGCAGGTCGACTGATAGAGCCCGCGCTTATCGTTCTCGCATGCTCGTTTCTAGCGATTAGTGGCCTGCTCCTGATACCGCGAACAGGAGTCTCAACATGAGGCAGACCAGCACGAGATGTCGTATCGCCGATCAATCCAGTGGGTGTCAACTGAACCCGCGAAGAGGAGGATGAAGTGGGCGATACGCGATGGGAGCAATTACTCCGCTACCGATTTATAGAAATCATTGCTCTTTGGGAGGGGCGGCTCACCACGCGGCATTTACGCGAAGTCTTTGGTCTCGGCCGCCAGCAGGCCAGTAAAGATATCAATAACTACAAGCGCTCTATCGGCCCGGGCAACCTCGAATATGACGCCGCGGCAAAAGGCTACAGACCCAGTGACACCTTCTCTCCAGTTGTCTCGAGAGGCACCGCTGAGGAGTATCTGGACATTATCGCGGGCTCGAGCGACATACATCAGGTTTTAGGTCGACTTCCAGATGCGCTCACCGCTACCGAGGTCCTTCGTGCCCCGGTAAGGCAAGTCCCCCCTGAAATATTACGCCCGCTGATCAGCGCTGCGAGGGAGTCACGTCGCGTCGAGGTCGACTATGTGTCACTCAATGCGCCTGACCGCGAGGGTCGCATCATCGTCCCTCATACGTTGGTGTGGACAGGCCTGCGCTGGCACGTGCGCGGCTGGTGCGAGAAAAACCAGGCCTATCGAGACTTTGTGTTGAGTCGTTTTCGTGGCAAGCCAGAGATCATGGACATCTCCGATCACACCGTTCAGGAGGATCTTGAATGGCATACGTGGATTGAAATTATCATTGCGCCAGACCCGAGATTAAGTTCAGCGCAACAAGAGGTAGTAGCCCATGACTACGCCATGGCGGGAAAGCAATGGCATCTATCCGTCAGGGCAAAACTCCTACCCTACTACCTAAAACTGTTACAAATCGACCCTGAGAACGTAAAGACCGACGCCCAAGCGCAACAGCTGGTGATCCTCAATCCCGACGACTTGTCGCCTTGGCTTTTTTCGTCGGCGCCTTCGCCTTAACGCTAGAGTTCCGACGGCGCTTGGAAGCCTGACGCATTAGAGAGCGTGGCATTCTCGGCTTTTTACCAGTTAAGAAATAGCGGTGAATCATCTCTTGTGCCTGTAGTGCGGGCGTCGACCTCCCACGAGGTAGCAACTGATTACTCTGCCGGCTATCTAGCACTCGCGCTTTGACGTTATCTTGCCACTGCTGGTCGAGGACATCCTGCAATTGTTGCTGCACTGCCGGATCTTTGACCGGACACAGCACCTCTACTCGGTAATCAATATTTCGCGTCATAAGATCTGCCGAACCCAGCAGGTACTCGGGTTGCCCGCGGTTGTGGAAGACGTAGATTCGCGGGTGCTCAAGATAGCGACCGATAATGCTGATGGCTTTGATATTGTCAGAAACACCTTTCACACCCGGCAATAAAGTACACATGCCGCGGACGATCAGACGAATCTTTACCCCCACCTGACTGGCCTCATACAATTTCAGCGTCAATTGCCGATCGACCAGATTGTTGCACTTAAGGGTCATCATGGCGCGGTAACCCAGGCGCGCGTTTTTAATTTCCCGATCAATTCGCTCAACCAACCCCGGCCGGGAGCTGTGGGGCGATACCAGCAGCGTCTCGTATTTGGGGAGTTGGTAATTGAATTTTAAAAAGTTAAACACGGCCGCAACATCGCGGCCAATAACCTGATCCGAAGTCAGCAAAGAGAAATCAGTATAAAGACGCGCAGTCTTCTCGTTAAAGTTTCCCGTGCCTATATGGCTGTAGTAACGGATCTCTCCGGCTTCGCGGCGCTCAATAGAAAAAAGCTTGCAGTGCACCTTGAGCCCGGGGATACCAAAAATGACCTCGACGCCTGCCTCAGTCAATCGATGGGCCATCTCAATATTTGCCTGCTCGTCAAAGCGCGCAGCCAATTCCACCACTGCGGTGACACGTTTGCCATTATTCAGTGCGTTGATTAGCGCTTCACCAATACGGGAATTCTTCGCGGTGCGGTAAAGACAGATTTTGATGGCGACCACGTCGGGATCCAGCGCAGCCGTTTTAAGCACATCGACGAGATAATCGAAAGGATGATAGGGAAAATAAAGCAGGACATCCCGCGCTCGGATTACATCGAAGATACTCGCCGGATCATCTATCTCAGGTAAATTGATGCGCGGATGCGGCTTAAACTCGAGGTTCTTTCCTCCCGGATTAGGGAAGGATAGGAAGTCCTTGGAATTATGATATCGCCCACCCGGGATCATGCTGTCGTAGCGACCAAAGCCGAAACTCTTTCTGAGTGCATTCAGCAATGCCTCAGGCATGGATTTGTCATAAACAAACCGAACTGCGTCGGCACGCCTGCGCTGCTTAAGACTCGTGGCCATCTTGGCTATCAAGCTTTCGTTGATAGAGGGGTCGAGCTCGAGCTCTGCATCTCGTGAAAATTTAAAGCAATAAGCACTCGCTGAGATTGGCCCAAACACACCGCGAAAAACCAACGGCAAGCAGGCGCGAATCACATTATCTAGGGTGATGTACACCGTCCCGCGTCGCCGGCCTTTCTGTCTGGGAATCTCAATAAATCGACCTAGCTGTTCTGAGGGGACCTCTAGAACAGCAAACCGCTGCCTCGCACGTGCCTTGATCATGACCGCCAAGTACAACGATTCATCTGCCAAATTGGGCATCGCTTGCGCCTCATCGACTAGGATCGGCTCGAGCTCTGGCAACACAGTGTTTTTAAAAAACTGCTGTACGAAATTCAGCTGGCCCTCATCCAATTGCTTTTCATTAATGAGATAAATCTTCTGCTTCTGTAACTCCCGCATCAAACTGCCGTATATGGCGTCGAACTTACGCTGGAGCGCCACTACCTCACGCTGAATCAACTGCAACAGATGCTTGGCGGCCTGTCGTTCGGGCCCCTTTGATACGCTGATGAGTCGCCTCACCTCCGCTACACGAACACGAAAAAATTCATCAAGGTTGTTCGAAAAGATACCCAGATAACGGACCCGCTCAATTAAGGGCACCTCAGGGTTCTCCGCCTCCTGGAGCACGCGGGCGTTAAAGGAGAGCCAGCTCAGCTCTTTGGGGAAAAAACGTCGCTCGTCGAGATCGGCCCATCGCGTGGCAACCGGATTAACTGACATGATCAATTTCCAAAAAAAAAGTTTTGTGGGGAGGTTCAGATGATGCTTGTATCATTAATTCTGTGTCTGACGCCATCGCTGACCGACGCCGCCATAAAGATCTTCCAGAGCAATCGCCCGCCGGCCAATCGCTGTATTTAGTCTAAAGCGGCGCCAGCACCGACCCTCTAAGCGGGCATCAGATCTACTTGTTCGATTGAATAAAATCCAGAGCGACATCCGCGCAGGCTTGGGGTGATTCCAGAGGCAAGAGGTGCCCGCCGCTGAGGGTCGTGGTTTGAATGTTTGAATTCAAACGCCTCGCCCAGTTAAGTGTCTTTGCCGAAAGCACGTCGGACTGATCACCCGCCACAATCAGCATCGGGCATTGCAGACGCCTGAGAGCCCCAGTCATTCGGGGCACAGAGCGATAAACGCATGCCTCCCATTGTCCCGAGTACCGGAGATGAACCTGATCGTCACCTCGAAAAACGTGGGCTGCCATCACATAATCCATCAGGACAGCGTCGGAGATATGCTTAAAAACACGCTTGCCTCGATAAAATTCATACGCTGCTTGATGGCTCGAAAACCGATGTGGCCGCGCCAGCGCGCGCTTCACGATGGGCATTCCATCGGGCTTGATTCTTGCGAACAAACGAGACCAAAACCAGACCTTATTTGAAATGAGCACCGGATCGAGGGCGACAATGCCTTTGAAACGACCCGGATGCTCGCTCGCCGCGAGTATCGCCGACGCAGCACCCATAGAGTGCCCCACCAGCCAAACTGAATCAGCACCGGTTTCTTCTATCCGGTCAAGCAAATCGCGCGCATAGACCTGCCAAGATAAAAAACTTGGCGCGGGAGATTCACTCCACAGTGGTCGATGCTCGATTCCAGCGACATCCAATTGCCAGGCCAAACCCCGCAGCAAAGCATCGTAAGATCCGGGCGGATACCCGTTAGCGTGGGCAAACAAGGCAGGGGGTCGCAAAAGGGTTGATCTCTTTAAACTCGGCAATCGTCCACTTTACCGCAAAATACCCTCTATCAGAGTGCATACCGACAGCACTCTGGCCGATTCCCAGTAACATTAGGCCTCTCTGGCGGAGCGGGGACGCAACGCCCGATGTATCGAGCGTCGAACCTCGAGACAAAAAAATATAAGCAAGAATTGGTCACACCATCAAAGAGGCGCAATTATGAAAATGAAAGCAATATTCACTGTCGCGTTATCGGCAGCAGCCGTCACACTGTCCGCCGGCGTTTATGCTGAGGGCAGACTAGAAACCCCCAAAGACGGTACTGCGATCAGCGGTAAAGCGATATTTTCGGGTTGGCATTGCGATGCCACCACGATAGAGATCGAGCTGCCCGGCGGGACCAAACTGCTGGCGGCATCAGGCACATCACGTGGCGACGTCAAATCGACCTGCGGAAAGAGCGACGTCGGTTTCGGATTGCTCTTTAACATGGCAACGCTGGGAGCGGGAGAGCACACCGTTAAAGCCTATGCTGATGGCGTAGAATTCGCGGAATCGACTTTTACCGTCACGAAGCTGTCAGAGGGTGAATTCGTAACTGGCAAATCAGCCACTGCTACCGTTTCTGATTTCCCGACAGCGGGCAATTCGGTAACACTCGCATGGGAGCAGACGCTGCAGAACTTTGTTATCACCGATGAAATTATTCCTGGCGCCGGAACTGGTGCCGTGTTGGACGATGGTGCCGTGGCCGACGAATGGAACAATGGCATCGGCGCTTTTGACTCAGAAATTGGTTACGCCACTTGCTTTAATGACGATGGCGCAGGCTGCCCGAGCTTGAGCTGGGCGATTGTTGATGACGAAGACCGAGGTTCTGTTTTTGAGGTTACCTACGCCGATGAGAACGCAGGCGTAGCAGCGCTGTTTACCGAAGCCAGCCCCGGTTTGAATATGTCTAGCTTTTCGAGCGGTAGCCTCTACTTCGATGTCAAAGTAATGGACGCTGGTAACAACACGACTGGCTGGATCATGAAAGCGGATTGTGTATTCCCCTGTACTTCTGGCGATCAAGCAATTGGCACAGCTGGCTTGGACGGATGGCAGACAGTGTCAGTGCCGGTTTCACAGCTTGTCGAAGGCGGCCTAGATCTTAACAATGTGTCCACTGGCATTGTAATTTGGCCTGACCCTGCCGGTAACGAGGGCTTCGTCTACCGTATCGACAACGTGTATTGGAGCAACTAATGGCCCGCTGGTGAGCGGCAACACCGCGACGAAAAGGGGCGGCCCTGGCGAGGGCCCCCTTTTTTTGTTTTTGAATTTACCGTGTAAAAGTCGCTTACGCGCCTTAAAGTCTGGAAAATTCTCGATTGAGGTCATATTGGCGGGATGTCACATAACGCTCCATCGCCTCGACGCGCTTGCTCGCCGAGTCGATCCGCTCCCTCGCTTTACGCAGTCGCTCCGACGGTGCGTCCGTATAGCGAAATACGGTTTTGCGGCGAAACGCCTGCTTATCCTCGTCGTATTCCATATCCAGCACATCGTCTTCATCAGCTGCCCCGGACCATCGTGACGCCTGAGGCGCAATGGCAAACCAGGCCAGCACATAAAGCCAAAATGCGAGCGTGCCGGTGAACATCAGCAACGCCAGCGCCGCCAGTCGAATGACCCAGTTGGGCACATCCCAGTGCGCAGCCAATCCAGCGCACACCCCGCCGATCCAACCTTCGGAGCGGTTTCGATACAAACCCATACCCCAACCCCGCTGGCGGCTCTCACTGAACGTGCGTTTATTGCGATCGCTCATGACTGTTGCTCCTTACCTACTTTGCCACCGCCGCTCCCACGCCAATCGGGGTGATCGGCATCGAGAATCGATTCGAGTGATTCAACCCGCTCTGCTAACTGATCCACTGCCACCAGCATATCCTCCAGCGCCTGCCGGTCTTCCTCGGTCAGGTGTCGGCTAGATCGATTAAGGCTACGGTAATGCATCACAATCCAGGTGGGTGCGACGATCACCATAAACAGGATCATCGGCACGAATAACATTTCGAATGGGTTCATCTCCCCTCCCTGCTGAACACTGCGTCAATTGAAGCCGCAGCGCCAATTCCTATGGTTTCAGATTGATCAAGACACTTCAGGTTTTATCGCCCTGACCGTCATCTCTTGATGCCTCTAAGCGGCCACCCGTCATGCTGCCCTTAATGCGCAACAGCTCTTCGTCCAACCAGTCCGCTTCGCCCAACGCGTCAATCTCAGCGGCCAGGTTAGCCGCAGTATCTCGTCCCAGGTCCATCGCCTGCAATTCCCCTTCGAGGTTATCCACCTTCCTCTCGAAACGCTCAAACCGCGCAAAGGCATCGTCGAGCTCTTTACGCTGCACCTGATTTTTCACCTGCACGCGGGACTGAACGGTAGTCGCTCGCAGTAAAATTGTTTTCTGCTTGGCTTTGGCGTCGTCCAACTTTTGCTGTAACTGGCCAATCTCCTCGTTCAATTGGCCAATATGCTCACCCGAGGCCGTGAGCTCACTCTCGACCAGGCGAAGTGTCTCCTCCACGGCGCGACGCTCCTGTAACGCCGCCTTCGCCAGATCATCTCGACCTTTAGAAACCGCCAACTTCGCCTTTTCTTCCCACGCCGAAACGTCTGCCGCTATTCGGTCACGACGACGGGATGCGGTTTTCTGATCCGCAATCACCCTTGCCGAGGCGCTACGCACCTCCACCAGGGTGTCCTCCATTTCCTGAATAATCAGGCGAATCATTTTTTCCGGGTCTTCGGCGCTGTCGCACAGCGCATTGAGATTGGAGTTCACGATATCCGATATTCTTGAAAAAATGCCCATTGTGCTCTCTCCTATAAGCTGTTTACCGTCACCTGGGTGGATTTACTGCCCACGTGTCAACCCCGCGCCTCAGGCTGACCCCGCCCCTCGCCCTGGGGGTGATACTGACCCAGGAGACTGCTGCCCACCCAGTAGGCCCCTTCAATTGAGGCTGCTACAACACCGAATGTCGCTGCAGCGCGTGCCGGTCCGGCAAACACCGCCAATGCACTGCAGATAAATAACACTGCGACATAAATCAATCCGCGCTCATCGATAACATCCATTTCATCTCCCCTATCATCCTTGTGAGTTGAGCCAACCGGCCCCTGCGAGCCCTCTGCGGGCTTCACTAAGTTTGTTGCGATTAACGTGCCACAGCCATTAAATGGCGCGTAATCAGTCATTTATCCATCATTCGACCGCCCAATGACAAAATTAAAGGTTTATTTTACCCATATAAATTAGTAATTAGACCTTTTAAGGTTTAAAATTTAACCATGCGCGCCGCCTCACCCATGATCATCGGTCACTCGAGTTCACTCTCGGTAGCCCTCAAGCACGTCTCGCAATTGGCCGGCATTGACCGGCCCGCCTTGATCATCGGCGAGCGAGGCACGGGCAAAGAACTCATCGCTGAACGGCTGCACTATCTCTCACCGCGTTGGGACCAAACCTTCACCAAAATCAACTGCAGCGCCATCGCAGAGACCCTGTTGGAGAGCGAGCTCTTTGGTCACGAGGCAGGCGCCTTCACCGGCGCCACCAAAAAGCACATCGGGCGTTTTGAGCGCACAGACGGCGGCACCCTGTTTCTTGATGAACTCGCCACCATGTCACTGCGTCTGCAAGAAAAGCTATTGCGCGTCATCGAATACGGAGAATTTGAGCGCGTCGGGGGTCAAAAAACCCTGCAAGTGGATGTTCGCCTGGTAGGTGCGACCAACGCCGATCTGCCGGCGCTGGCTGACCGCGGTC
>Ga0181597_10004720_pt1 | contig 13380 bp, 12 predicted proteins | sample 041ome_5_FD_148647 | JGI IMG/M metagenome (GOLD analysis project Ga0181597, IMG submission 148647) | Coastal salt marsh microbial communities from the Groves Creek Marsh, Skidaway Island, Georgia - 041403US metaG (spades assembly) | ecosystem: Environmental > Aquatic > Marine > Intertidal zone... | reverse complement strand
TGTCCCGCCACGTATCCAGTTGTGCTTGCTCACAATCACCGAGCGCGCAGGCGAAGGAGGGCTCGGGAGCGTCGGTTGCCTGACCTCCCAGAGAGGTCCACCAGCTAGCGGCCAGCAGTTGCACCCAAATATTGTCAGCGCGACTCATCGCGCATAAAGGCCACCATCGGGCTACGCCCGATTCCGCTGTGCAGACCCTCACCTGGCCCAGAAATTCGCCGTGGTCGGTCACCGCCGCAAAGTCCAAAGGTCGATCGATACGTGCGATGTTCCCCGGTTTGCCATCCGCACCCGGCAGCACTAACGGCTCGCCTTTGGCGTAGCGGTAAGCGTCATTGGGACCCAGACGAATGCTCGAGATATAAGCGTCGAAGCTGAGCCCCGTATGAACATGCAGGTCGCCAAACAGCGCGATTCGCGTTGGTGACTGCACGTTGCAAGTAGCGCCAGCCGGTGTTGCCGTGAGCAGCGTGGCTGCGAGCAGCCAGCCAAGTGCGCTATCGACAGGTGAGGTGCTACAGATTCGGGTTGCGCGGATCCATCGCCGCCACCCGTGTGCGGATCGCGCGTGCGCACGCAGCATGTCAGTCACGCGCGATACCGTGGTGTTGCCCTGAGTGAACTCGGTTGCCGAGTGCGCCTTTGTGATCAAGGCGATGCGCTGCCTAAACGACCGTCGGGCGGAACACGGCATCGTGACCTCCGTCGATGAATAAAACGCTGCCCGTGATGAAGCTTGCTTCGGGCGATAGCAGAAAGCGCGTCAGGTGCGCTATGTCATCGGGCTGACCCGGCCTGCCGATAGGAATGCTCGCGACGAAGTCTTTGATGGCCTGACCATAGGTTTCACTTTGCGCCACCGAAAGTGTCATGTTCGTCTCGATGTAGCCCGGTGCAATGGCGTTGATGGTGATGCCTTCAGTCGCCAGCACAGGTGCAGCGCGTCTCACCCATTTGGCAACCGCGAGTTTGCTAGAGGCGTAGGCCTCGTGGCCGGAGCTGGCCGAGGCGAGCTCGCTGGTTGCGTCGCGGTCTCCCTGTAGCATCGCGTCGACGAGCGCGTCATTACGCGACTGCGGCGCGGAATTGGAGCTCATCATCAGAATGCGAGCTTGGGGGTTAAGGTTGTGGCGCAGCGCTTCGATGACGGCGATTGAGCCAAAAAAATTGATCTCGGTGATTTTTGTCGGGTCCGGGAAGTGTGACGCTACGCCGGCGCAGGTCACGATGCCATCGTAACGAGCGCCATGCTCGGCCTCGCGTGCCAGGGCAGCATCACGTAAATCGGGATCCCCCAGATCGATGCAGATATCCGCGTCCTTGAGGTCGAGGGTGGTGACTCGGTCTCCTTGCCGCTCAAGTACCGTTTTGATCGCGGCGCCGATACCGCTGGCGGCACCGGTAATGAGATAGTGAGACATTGTGGGTGTTCCTCAGGTGGTTTTTGAACGCGCCAAAACGCCCTCAATGGCGCTGCCGGGTAGTGCGGCCATCCCGCCGTCAACTTCGAGCACTTTGCCGCTCACAAAACTGCTCGCCGGGGAGGCCAGATACAGTGCCGCGAGCGCAATATCCTGCGGTTGTCCCATGCGCCCCTGAGGGATCCAGCGTACCGTCTGCTCGAGCATCTCCGGGTTCTGCGTGATAAATGCGGTACTGGGCGTCTCGATTGCACCCGGGGCGACGGCATTAACCCTGATATGCGGGGCAAGCTCATAGGCGAGGATGCGGGTCATTTGTTCCATGCCCGCCTTGGCGGCGCCATAAGCGGCGAACTGGCGGTCGACCATCCAGGCCAATGCTGAGGAGATATTGACGATAGTCGCTGGCGAGGTCGCGCGCAGCAAAGGCAGTGCGTGGTGGGTCAGCGCATAGGCAGAGCTGAGATTGATGTTCAGGGTGTGGTCGAATCGCTCGCGATCGACTTGTTCAAGTGAGCCATAGCCCTTGCCGGGACCGCCCGCGTTGTTAATCAAAATATCGAGTCGACCAAAGCGCCGTTCAACCGCCGCGATGGCGCCGGGAATCGCGTTGTCATCAGTAATGTCACAGGGCAGACACAGTGCTTCGCGTCCCAGTTGCTCAATGGCGTCAGCAACCTCAGTCAGCGCATCTTCGGAGCGCGCCAGCAGCGCCACGTCGGCGCCCATTTCCGCGAAAGTAGTCGCGATGCCAGCACCAATGCCTTTGCTGGCACCCGTAATTAGCGCGACCTTCCCGTCGAGTCGAAATGCGTCTGCGATCATCGTGTTCCTCATTCAGCGTTGCCAGCCTCACACTCCAGACGAGTCATTGCGCTGCCAGCCTGTCCCGGGCCTTGATGGAGTAACGACCCTCTCGTGTTACGTCATAGTCCTTTTGCGCGTCGCTACTGGCTACGCGGTACGGTACAAAACGCAGCCTCTACATTACGGTATTGTGGCACTGTTTGATTCGTCCGTATCGACGATATTCATGCGCCAATTGAGTGCTTTACCAAGGGTGCGGAGACTTGGCGAGACGCTGATAATCGAGTGACTGCAAGACTAAACGAGCGAGATAGCAGAGTGACCGACTTACAGGATAAAACCGGGATTGTCACAGGCGCTGGCGTGGGGATTGGACGCGCGATCGCAGTGGCGATGGCGGCCAAAGGTGCGCGCGTCGCGGTGGTGGACCTCAATATCGACACCGCCAATGAGACGGTATCGCTGATTGAGTCAGCGGGAGGCGAGGCTATCGCCTTGCAGGCGGATGTAGGCAATGAGTCTGCGGTAAAAGAGATGATCCAGTCAGTAGTCGCACATTTTGGTGCGCTCGATGTTGCATGCAATAGTGCGGCCGTCAGTCGTGGGTCGGGTCCGATTCACACCTACGAGCAGCAAGTGTTTGACGACACGCTGGCGCTATGCCTCACGAATACCTTTTTGTGCATGAAGTACGAAATCGAGGTCATGCTGGAGCGTGGCGCCGGCAGTATCGTCAATATTTCGTCCAACGCCTCTTTGCGCGGGCAGCCCTATAACACGGCATATGCCGCCGCCAAGAGTGGCGTGAATACACTGACAATGAGTGCTGCGTCGGAGTATGGCCACAAGGGCATTAGAATTAATGCCGTCAGTCCCGGAGTGATACGGACACCGGGTGTTGAAAAGTATATGGAAGAGCAACCCAAGATTGCCGAGGGACTCATGCGTGCGGCGGTGATGCGCCGTCTGGGTGAGCCCAGCGAAATCGCCGAGACCGTTTGTTTTTTGCTCTCCGATCGAGCTTCGTTTATCACGGGGCAGGTTCTTAGCGTCGACGGCGGCGCGGCTGTACGCGCTTAACACAGGAGAAGGACATTATGGTAATCGCCAGCGACGCAGGGCCACGATGCCCGCTACCCATGCCCTGGGGTTGGTTCCAAGTACTCTATTCTGGAGACCTTGCGGTGGGAGAATCGAAACCGCTACGGTATTTCGATCAGGATTTGGTGATCTTTCGCACTGAATCAGGCGCGGTGAAGGTATTGGATGCCTACTGCCCACATATGGGCGCGCATCTGGGCTATGGCATTCGCGATCAGGCTGGCGGTGGTTCACGAGTGGTGGGTGAGTCTATCGAATGCCCGTTTCATGGCTGGCGTTACGATGGCGAGGGTAAGTGCACGCATGTACCTTACGCCAAGAATCTGCCGCCCCGGGTAGCCAAGGGAGAGCAGGTGATCGACTGTTGGCCGGTGCGCGAGATCAACCAAACAATTTTGGTCTGGTACCACCCGGATAAAATCGCACCTACCTTTGAGCCAGAATCTATCGCTGAGGCACAGCCGGAGCATCCCGATTGGTCCGAATTCGATATTTATCGCTGGGATATCGATGTGCATATGCAGGAGATGGCAGAGAACGCTGTTGATCCGGCGCATTTCCTTTTCGTGCACGGCACCGATGATGTCCCCGACGCAGAAGTGCTGGAGTTCGAGGGTGTCACGCGTAGGGGATTTCTCAAGACCCGCAATCCCACCCCCAAGGGCATCATTGAGGGCGCCATAGAAAATGCCAATACGGGCCCGGGTCTCTCGGTGGTGCGCTTCTCAGGTATTTACGACACGGTGCTGATGGCGAACGTGACGCCCATTGGCCCGGAGTTAACGCGCGCGTTTTACGCGTTTATTCAACCCAAGGCGACCTTGGACACGTTGGGCAAAACCGTTGGCAAAGCGATTATTAAGAACATCTGTCAGCAGATGGAAGAAGACATGATCATCTGGGCGCATAAGCGCTATCTCGAGAAGCCTATGCTGTGTGACGGAGACGGGCCCTTTGCCAAAATGCGCCGCTGGTATGGTCAGTTTCTGGTTAGCGGTAACTAACATTTCCGCTCTTGGAGCGGCTTTTTTCAGCTGTATTCCCTTAGCTTTAACTTGGGTTGTGCTGCAGTCGGCTACCGCGCTGGTCTGGTTGCGTTAACCGAGGTTGGCTTGCCCGCCATCGAGGGCGATGGTTTGGCCGTTCACGTAGCGAGACTCGGGTGAGCACAGCGTCGCGACGAATTCGCCAATATCCTGTTCGCAGTCGCCAATGCGCCCGAGGGGAATGCTTGCCTCGAACGCAGCGGCTTCCTCTGGGTTGGCCTCAGCCCAGGCCGCGAGTGCCGGCGACTTCGCATGGGGCAGGATGACGTTAGTACGAATACCCAGCGGCCCCCACTCGCAGGCAGCCGCGCGAGACAGGGCGCGGATCGCTTCTTTTTCTGCTGCATAAGCGCCATAGCGCGCGTTATCCCAGCGCATTGCAGCCGTGCTTGCAAGGTTAATGATATGCCCCTCGCCCTGGGCAACCATGTGAGGCTGTATCAGTTGCATCAGTTTCAGCGTTGCCACTGGCCCAACCCGCAAGCTTTGCTGAAACGCGTCGGTACTGATTTTCAGTAACGGGCGGACCTCGGTGGAAACGGCGTTGTTGACCAGGATGTCGATGCGGTCAAAGCGACGTTGAGCTGCAGCAACTAGGTCCTCTAGTGACTCGATGACGCCGATATCGCAAGCCAATGCCGCGGTCTCAGTATTAAAGCGTTGCTTGATCGTTTCGCAGGTGTGTTCGCACTTTGACAGGGTGCGTCCGACAGCAATCACGCGAACACCGCGGCTGGCCAGCGAGAAGGCGATGCCTTGCCCAATACCTTGGCCAGCACCGGTTATCAGAGCAACTTTTTCGTTGAGTGGAACGGGCATTCGCGGGCTCCTAGCGCAGTCGTTTTTCGGTCAGGTGGATAACGCTCATGGCCTTGAAATCGATAAAACGGGCACTGCTGGCAACGAGCGTCTCGATATGGCGTTTGAGCTTATCCGGTTCGCCTACCGCATTAAAGAATTCCTCCTCGGATTGCGATGCACTAAACGGAAAGGTCTCTTCTGCGATGCCATCAAGCGCGGGGCCTGTTTGCCAGAGCACGCGATGCTGGCTGTAGCTGTCTGTCTGCTGCGTCTCGATCGCTACTGAGGTATGATCATCAAGCCATTGTTTTATATATTTATTTTCTCCAATGCCTTGACGCTTTCTAAAGCCGCACCACTGGAGCGTGCCGGGGTGGCAGTCCCCAAGATTCAGGTGTAGAGGCAAAGGCCAGTGGGTCTCACTGAGGTAAAGTGCCGCGTCAGTCTGCTTCGATAGCACATCGAGCTCCGCCTCGCTGGGTCGCTCTGATAGGTCGAGGGCTACACGCCCTTGCGGCGCCAAATTCAGAGGATCCCGCGACCAGCGCGCGGCCTGGGCGCTATGAGCATCGAGCCTTGCCAGGAAAACACGGGTGCATCCTCGGAGGGTTGTGGCCAGCGCTAGCGCAGCTGATTCGCTGCCCGGCGGCTCTCCAAAATAGACCAGATGAAGACGGTAGGGCGCTGGCATCAGCACCCGCGCAGCGTGGCGAAGCGATCTTTATGATAGGCACTGTCCCCCAGCAACTGATTGCAAACGCGGGAGCGTTTCAGAAACAGGCCGATATCCATTTCGTCGGTCACACCCATGCCACCATGCATTTGTACCGCCTCGTTCGACAGGTGCTGGTAGATGTCTCCAGTCAGCGTTTTCGCACGACTTGCGTACTGGGCCAAGTTGTCGGCGGCGCTATCCAGCGCATTCATTGCCGCATAAACAGACGCGGCCGCCAGTTCCAACTGGCAATAGGCCTGTGCCAAACGGTGCTGAAGTGCCTGAAATGTGCCAATTTTGACATCAAACTGTTCACGCTCTTGTAAATAGGCCACCGTCCGCTCAAGTAGCTCACGGCTGCCACCCAGCATTTCAGCGCTGAGCATCACGGTGGTCTCGTCTAATGCCCGCGCGAAACCGGAGACAACCTGTTCACCCTCCAGCCACTCTTCGACCGTCGCGTGGGTGAATGATACCGAGCCGTATTGCCGACCATCCATCAATTGCCTTGGCGTGATTGCGACGCCTGGTGCATCAATGGCAATGCGACCGATGCAGAGATGGCCCTGCCGATCGAGCGCGGTCACCAATAGGTAGTCGGCAGATGCCGCATCGATGACCAGGTTTTTACAGCCTGTCAGTTGGTTGTTTTCGCGGAAGCAACGGATTGTCTCGGCTTCAAAGTGCGTTCCTTCCTGACAGGCGACTGTAGCCACCGCGTCTCCCGATAAAAGATCTGGCAGCAATTGGCCAATCTGTTGGGCGCTACCGCACTCCCTAATGACTGCCTGCGCGAAGATGGCGCTGGAGAGAAGCGGTGACGCGCTCAGGCGTCGGCCGACTTCAATCATAATTGCGCCCATACCCATTGCGCCAAAGCCCAAGCCCCCTTGCTCCTCGGGTTGCGCCGCCGCCGGCGCGCCGAGCTCGCAGAGGCCTCGCCATAGTTCGGGTTCCCAGGCGGGCGCGTCAGCTTTATCCCTGAGCATACGCAATGCCTCGATCGGGGCTTCCTTATTGAGGAAGTCCGCTACGGTGTTGCGTAATAACAGCTGTTCTTCGTTCAGTATCATCGTGATCAGTGCCTTACTCAGGCAATCCCAAGCCGCGTCGCGCGATAATGTTGAGCTGAATCTCCGAGGTGCCGCCGGCAATGGTGTGAGCCTTGTTATAGGCCCAATTGCGGACCATGCGGTCGAGCTCGGGTGTGTCACTCATCATGCTCAGGCCGTCTGCGCCCAGAATTTCGAGCATCAGTTCATCCTTGCGCTGCTGCTCATGGGTGCCTATATATTTCAGTGTCAGTGGCAGTGCCGGGTTGAGTTGACCCGCCTTCATACCGCGATAGATCAATTCGTTTAGGTCACTCAGTGCGTCCGCTTGCATCAAATGCTCCGCCAGTCGCGCCCGAAGGTCGGCATTGGCGAGTCGGCCCTGATCTGTGACGGCCAGCCGTGACTTGGCAAGCTCCACCAGTCCTACATCAACTTTTTCGGTGATGCTTTCCATCGTGGCCATCAATTTGCGTTCGTGCTTGAGCAGCTCTTTGGCGACGGCCCATCCCTCGTTCAACTCACCTACCAGGTTGGCTTTTGGCACCTTAACTTCGTCAAAAAAGGTCTGACAAAACTCGGACTCACCGCTGATCAGTGCGATGGGTCGTGTGGATACCCCTTGACTGTGCATATCGATGAGTAAAAAGCTAATGCCCTCGCGCTTGGGCGCGTCGGCATCGGTTCGGACCAGACAGAAAATCCAATCAGCCACGTCTGCGCGAGTGGTCCAGATCTTGGTGCCCGAGACCACAAAATGATCCCCCGCATCCAGCGCGCGGGTAGAGAGGCTGGCGAGGTCAGATCCAGCGCCAGGTTCGGAATAACCCTGAGCCCATCGAACCTCTCCTCTTACAATGCGAGGAAGGTGAGTGGCTTTTTGCTCGGGCGAGCCATAAGCGAGCAGTGCGGGGCCAAGCATCCACAGGCCCATATCGTATAGCGGTGGTCTGCACCGAAGACGGGCCATTTCCTGTTCCAATATTCGAGCCTGGTCTGGGTCTAGGCCGCCACCGCCATACTCTGCAGGCCAGCTGGGAGCGGTCCACCCTCGGTCACGCATCGCCTCAAACCAAGCCTGAGCGTCAGCAGAGGGAAAGGTCGCCTGTGACCCCGCCCAGATCTGCTCCTCCCGCACAATGGGTTGCCGTTGGGAGACGGGGCAATGAGTCTCGAGCCACTCCCTGACCTCCTGACGGAAAAGGTCGCGCTCATCCACGGCGAAACACGCTTTGCATGGCGGTCAACCGCATCAAAAAAACTGCTCCCGGATGACGGTCTTGAGAAGCTTATTCACCGCATTTCGAGGAAGCGGTACGTCGGTATAGCGCCATACAGCGGGAATTTTATAGCCCGCCATGTGGGATTCGCACCATGCCGAGAAGGCGTCGTCTTCGGCTTGTGCGTTTGCGTTGAGTCGCAATACGGCGCCGGGAACTTCTCCCAGTGTTGAATCCGGTAGCGCCACGACGGCCGCTTCGATGCAGTCAGGATGTTGCAGCAAAACCGCTTCCACTTCGCTGGGATAGATATTTTCGCCGCCGCGCAACACCATGTCTTTTGCTCGGCCACAAATGTACAGCAGACCCTCTTCATCGATGTAACCGATGTCTCCCGTTTCCAGCCAGCCATCTTCAAACGTTTTTGGCCCATTATCTCCTGAGGCATAGCCGTCGATGGTTGCAGCGGATCGGACCCACATCTCTCCCGGTGAGCCGGGCGAGACATGAGATCCGTCCTCGTTTCTGAAACTGAACTCCATGATCGGGCTAGGAAATCCGGAAGCGCCCGGCCGTTCATGCATAAAGTGGCCCGTGAATGCCGCACCGGTGCCGCCGCTCTCGGTGAGTCCCCATCCCGCACCGCCGAGCCCATCAGGTGCTTTCCGTCGGTATAGCGCATGCAGCATGCTTGGCGTATCCGCGCCGCCTGCGCTCAAATTGGCGATGGCGGCAAAATCAGCCGCATCAGTGTCCTCTCGATTAAGGAGATCCAGAAGCATTGCCGGCGCGCCCATCAGCACGGTGATCCCCGCTTCCCGGACTAACCTTAGCGCCTCGTTCGCGTCCCACTTGTACATCATGTGGATCCCGCGCCCGTGACGGAGATTAATGATGAACTGAGAAAACAGCCCGCTGATATGAAACAGCGGCACTGCGAGTAAGGTCTTAGGCGCGATTCCCGATGTCAATTGTCGATTCATGGCATCGGTATTGGTCATGTAAGTGGCCGCGCCAATAAATTCAATGTTCATTAGTGACTGGCAGCAGTGGGCGTGAGAAAACATCGCGCCCTTGGGGCGTCCCGCGGTACCTGAGGTAAATAACATGATCGCCGGGTCGGCGGGATTCGCATCGACGGCAGGCGATTGACAGCCACTGCCCAAAGCCTGAGACCAGGCGTGATCGGCGGGCTCGGCCGTCTCCTCGTCGAGGCAGAGTGTGCGGGCGTCGCTATTCTCCGCTCTGATAAAGGCCAGGCGCGCTGCGTCGCAGATCACCAACTTCGCCTCGCTATCCGTCAAGCCCTGCTGTAGTTCAATGGCTTTGCCCCAGCTGTTGAGTGGAACGGCTACAGCACCACATTCAATAATCGCGGCAAATGCGATTAGCCACTCCGGGCGGTTGCGCATGGCGATCGCCACTCTGTCACCGGGCTGAATACCACAGTGAAGATGTAGGTATCCGGCTAAGGTATCGGCTCCTCGAAAAAAGGCGGAGAACGTCCAAGACTGGTCGAGGTACTCAAGAAATAGGGCGTCGGCAAAGGCCCTTCCCGGTGCCATGACCGCCGAAAGATTTCGTTCGGCGTTTTTATAAGCCTTGACGGTGTAACCACCATGGGAACGATCTTCGACCTCAAACGGAGCGCCGGGACTTGTCAGTTGCGCTACGGCCGTATGATGAGGAGCGGTAAATTCATTCATGATGGATAGTATGCAGCGCCGGTCGCTATCAAGGTTGCAGGCGGGAATGATGGAGGCTGATTATGCTCCCGTCATAGTCTCTTCGGGCTATAGTCGTGTCCGTTAGCACGTTGACCGCCAAAAGCGGCCACACGTAATGTCTTCGTTGCATTGAGAGCCTGAGAGTATTGTCCTCCGCCGTGGAATCCCGTCTGACCCGATTATTGGCATGCCAATACCCCATTATCCAGACTGCTATGGGCTGGGTGGCTGATGCAAACCTGGTGGCCGCCACCGGTCGCGCGGGCGGGTTTGGTTTTTTGGCGGGTGCGGTGATGACCCCGGAGGAGGTCGCCGGTGGCATTGCGGCTATCCGGCGTCAAACGGATGCGCCTTTTGGGGTCAATTTCCATATGTATACCCCTCAGGCAAGCCGAATCGTTGATATCTGTATCGCGGAACAGGTGCGTGCCGTCAGCTACAGTCGATCACCGGATTCCGCGACCATCGACCGCTTCAAGGCAGCAGGGATCATTTGCATCCCGACGGTGGGTGCACTCAAGCACGCAGTAAAGGCCGTACAGTTGGGGGCAGATGCACTGGTGATTCAAGGCAGTGAGGGGGGCGGCCACACCGGGCAGGTGGCGACGTCCATATTACTACCTCAGGTGCGCGCTGCCGTCGACGTGCCACTGGCTGCTGCAGGAGGCTTTCGCGATGGGCGGGGGTTGATTGCTGCCCTGAGTTTGGGGGCTGACGGTATCGCGATGGGAACCCGTTTCCTCTTGACTCAAGAGTCTCCCGTGCCAGACGCCACCAAGCGCGTCTACCTCGAGACGCCCCCTGAGCGGATTATTGTCAGCCCAGTGCTCGACGGTATGCCGCAACGGATGGTGCTTAATGATCAATTGCAGCGACTCATCGTGGCTTCCTCGCCCTTGTTGGCAATGCGCGCTGTTAAAAACGCCTTCGCGATGTCGCGCCAAACGGGGGATTCACCCTGGGAGCTACTCAAGAGCGGTTGGAAAATGTATCGGGCAGGTGATCAATCGCTGGGAGCGACCATGATGTCGGCGAATGCGCCGATGATGATTCAGGAAGCCGTGGTGCACGGTCGTCCTGAGACAGGCATTCTGCCCTCTGGGCAGGTCGCCGGCCTGATCGACGATTTACCGTCGGTGGAGAACCTGATCAGCGCTATCATCAAAGAGGCATCGACAACGGCTGAGCGAGTGGGCAAGTTGGCGTTCGCCGACGCCACATCGGAAAGTGGCGCCCCGAACTCGGGCGGCAGCCCACAATAGGAGGACAAAGTAATGACATATCGCACCGAAATCGCCGAGGGCGTGGCGCACTTGATACTCAGCAAGCCGCCCGTCAATGCCTTTAATAGCGGCGAGTGGATGGGCATCGCCGCGGAGATTCGATCGTTCAGCGACAACGAGGCGGCGCGAGTCATACTGATCAGCGCCGAGGGCAAAGGGTTTTGCGCAGGGGTGGATATCAAGGAGTTGGGGGCCGACGCGAGTAAAATTGTGCCTGTGAACAAGGGCAACTATGACACCTTCGAGGCCATTCACCGCAATCGAAAGCCTGTGATTCTGGCGTTGCATGGATTTGTGCTGGGCAGCGGTATTGGTATGGCGGGAGCGGCGGACATTCTGGTGGCCTCAGAGTGCACTACCTTTGGCGTTCCCGAGGTTGACCGCGGTGCGATGGGAGGCGGCGCCCACTTGCAGCGACTTTTTCCGGTGCAAAAGGTGAGACACATGTACTTCACAGGCGAGTTCATAGACGCGCTCGAGGCATGGCGATTGGGCGCGGTTGAGAAGGTCGTAGCCCGAGAGGCATTGATCCCGACGGCGATGGAGATCGCACAAAAGATTGCCGCCAAGAGTCCGCGCATGATCGGTTTGGCTAAAGAGGCATTGAATGCCATTGAAGACGGCAATCTCGAGGAAAAGTATCGCCGGGAGCAAGGGTTGACCCTAGAAGCTTATATGCACCCCGATTCGCAGGAGGCGCGAGATGCCTTTCATGATAAACGCGACGCGTCGTTTTCTGATGACACATCGACCTGAAAGGAGAAGGTGATGGCAACAGCAGTAGACTACGGACTGGGGCCTCATACCTTTCCCCGCGGCTGGTTCGTCGTGGCTGAGAGCGCAGAGCTTGATCAGGGTCCGCGCGCTGTTCGGTTTTTTGGTCGTGATCTTGCTCTATATCGCGGAGAAAGCGGCAACCCGGTATTACTGGACGCCTATTGCGGGCACATGGGCACGCACCTTGCAGCCAGCGATTCGGCCATGATCGTGCGTAACGGCGAGCAAATTGAGGGTGACTCGATCCGCTGCCCGTATCACGGCTGGCGCTATAACCCTCAAGGTCAAGTCGATGATATCCCATACCATGATGGGCCCTGTCCGAAGTCGGCTTCGATACGGTCCTATCCGGTGATGGACACCATGGGCTGCATCATGGCCTGGTTTGACGAAGAGTCGGGAGAGCCTGATTACCCTGCGCCATCTCTGGATCAATGGCAGGATCCTTTGTGGATCCATTGGCAGCTAGACCACCTAGGAGAGCTCGACATTCATCCTCAGGAGGTGCTGGACAATATGTCCGATATTCGCCATCTGGGACCGACCCACGGTGCGCCTTGCCAGTACTTCGAAAATGAAGTCAGAGACCATATCTATATTCAAAGGCAGGGTGGCCCGATGCAGTTATACGGTGGCGTCATGCTGCACACCACCACCTGGTACACCGGTCCCGGCATCTTGCTGTCGAAACAAGTGTGGGGAGATACCGTGCAATTTGAGCTCATCGCGAACACGCCGGTAGAAGACGGTCGTATCAAGGCTTGGCACGGGTGTTTGGTAAAAGCTCAGGGCGATGTTGTTACCGAGCAAGATCGGGAGATTGCGCGCCAAACGCAGGCGGGCGCGCTAGAGGCGTTTGCTACAGATTTTCAGATTTGGCGGCATAAGAAACCCGCGCTGAAGATTATGGCGCTGAAAACGGATGGCCCATTCAAGGTGGGTCGAAGCTGGTACAGCCAGTTTTATCAGGCGCGCGCAGAGGCTGACGTGACCGATCTTAATGGCCTTTATCATGTGCCCGGTGTCGACACCCCTGTAGAGGGGAACCATGCCATCGACGACGGGTTGCCAATATGAGTGCTGCCGCGCCACAAGCCTTGTCGGCGGATGCCGCGATCAAGCTCTGCGACGCCTACCTTGACGGTCTGACGCGGGGTGACCTAGAGAGTGTGCTTGCGCTATTTGCGGAGGACGCCACGATTGAAGATCCGGTCGGGACCGACATTAAGCGCGGCGCAGAAGCACTGCGAGCGTTTTATCAAATTGCCTGCGACTCCATTACTGAGGCCGTACGACAGGGTCCGCCGCGGGTGGCTGGCACGCACGTTGCCTTTGCCTTTGTCGCGACAATCGGGCACGGCCCTGACGCGATGCAGATCGACATTATCGATATCTTTGAATGTGACCCCTGGGGCAAAGTGGCGGCTATG
>Ga0181597_10004715_pt1 | contig 13391 bp, 9 predicted proteins | sample 041ome_5_FD_148647 | JGI IMG/M metagenome (GOLD analysis project Ga0181597, IMG submission 148647) | Coastal salt marsh microbial communities from the Groves Creek Marsh, Skidaway Island, Georgia - 041403US metaG (spades assembly) | ecosystem: Environmental > Aquatic > Marine > Intertidal zone >... | reverse complement strand
ACTCGTCGTCGTTCTTTTGCGGGGTTTCCATTTTCGCGGTTTCGGCATCTCTCGCGACGGGTTCGTTCTGTTTTGATATCTTTACTGAAGAAATTCCAATTAATTTCCCTCACAACAGTTGAAAGACACATGTCGTCTGACGACGACGAGAGGTCACCGTCCTCCGACTCCGACTCAGAGGAAGAGGAAGGAGAGGAGCTCTCAACCTCGCGCTTGCTCGCGAGAAGAAGAAGAAGAAGCACAAAAGCGAGAGAGAAAGTACTCAAACGTGCTTCGTTTGCAAAACTTCTCCAATTGGCGAAACCGGATTCCCGATGGATTCTGTTCGGCATCCTGTCCTTGCTCGTCCGCTTACCGTTCAGCGTTTCCATGCCACACTTCGTGGCGATGACTGTAGGAGCCGTCGTCGACGGAAACCAGCAAAAATTTATGAAAAACGTCCGGTACTTTTTATGCGCCGGCGTCATCAACGGATTGTTAGACTTTTGGAACGTGTTTCTGTTTTCCTTTGCGCAAACGAGAATAGTGCGACGGTTAAGACGAGACGTGTTTCGTTCAATCTTGAGGAAAAAAATCGAATGGTTCGATTCGAGGACGACGGGGAGAGTGGCGTCGATGCTCTCGTCGGATTGCGGGGAAATTGCGAGCGATTTGTCTTGGGTGTTTCGAAACTGCGTGGAGTGCGTGGTGCGAGTTTTAGGGGTGTCGGCGTATTTAGTGTGGTTGGATTACCGACTGGGCGCGTTGGCGACGGCGGCGGTGCCGGCGTCGGCGATAGCGAATCACTTTTACGGGAAGTGGATGGCGAGGAATAGCGCTCGAGTGCAAGAAACGTTGGCGAGCGCGAACGATGTCGCGCACGAGGCGATCGGGAACGTGAGAACGGTGCGAGCGTTTGCGAACGAGGCGTACGAGAACGACCGATATGGATTCGCGGTGAGTCGATGGTATAAAGAAAGCGTCGAGCAAGCGATATTTTCGGGAGGGTACTTTACCATATTTTATAGCTTGATATCGTCGTGTTTCGTTCCGGTGATGATATTATACGTGGGTGGGAGATTAGCTTTAGACGAGGACATGGGCGCGGAAAAGTTGGTCGCCGCGATGTTGTACCAATCTCAGTTGCAAGAGTATTTTGGGCAGCTTTTGAACGCGTTTACGAGTTTATTCAAAGCGAGCGGAAGCGCGACGGAGGTTTTTAATTGTTTAGAAGAAGAAGGAGAAGAAGAAGAAGAAGAAGAAGAAGAAGAAGAAATAGGAAAGGAGAAGAACAAAAAGTTGATGAAAATGGACTCGTTCAAAGGTCACGTTCAGTTTCAAAACGTGACGTTTTCGTATCCTTCCACTTCTTCTTCTGCAACAACAACGAACGTATTGAATTCGGTATCGTTTGAAGTCAAACCGAACGAAGTGGTCAAATTACAGGGCGTTTCGGGACGAGGCAAGACGACGTGTTTGCACCTGTTGCAAAAATTTTACAAAGTAAATCGAGGCGCGATAACGTTAGACGGTGTAAACATCGACTCCTTATCCTCGGAATGGTTGCGTAAACGCGTCATATCGATCGTCTCGCAAGAACCGGTGTTGTTTTCCGGGACTATTTTCGACAACATCGTCTATGGCTCGGATGAATTTGATGTGGTATTTGATGGAAACGGACGAAACGAGAGCAACATTCCGAGAGAGGTATACGAACGCGTCGTCAAAGCGGCCAAAGCGGCGTTGATTTACGACGACATCGCGTTGGATTTATTTTCCAAGAAGATTGGTGAGCGAGGATGCACTTTATCGGGCGGGCAAAAGCAACGCGTAGCCATCGCTCGAGCGTTGTTCGCGGATCCGAAGATTCTCTTGTTGGACGAACCGACGTCGGCGTTGGACGCGGAGAGCGAAAAGATAGTCATCGAGGCGTTGAAAAGAGCGAGTAAAGGAAGAACGGTGTTAGTCGTTAGCCATAGTAATAATCATTTGATGTTGGAGGATAGAGTGGTGCGTTTGTAGTATAAGGTACTGCTGTACTGGTATGTGTATGTAAACTTGGACTTTAAAAGAGTTAATGTTGAGTACGCATGTGGTACTTTAAACTACTAGTATGACGATACCTCTTCTCGCACACATGGCATTCAAACGGTTTCTCGTTCGTGTGAATACGCATGTGGTTTTTCAAATTACCAAGTTGACGAAAAGCTTGAAGGAATAATAATAATACAACTGCTGCAAAAAAAAAACGGTGATCTTTTCCAATCAAATTCATGTGTCATCCTTGCGCAGGGGCCATGCTATAGGAGTAATCGAATTAATATCGACTGCGCGATGCAATGAACTTAGGAATGTCGTACCTAATCTTCTCTGTATTTTTATCCGTTTAACAAATGCCATCGCCGAAGCGATGGCAATTAATTAGGGTTTAGGATATTATATAAAATTCAATTTTTTGTTTAGGGCTTCAGAAAAATAGACAACTGTCTTTTGTTTTTGGTGTCGTCCCTCACTTTTGTCCGTACGACAAAATGTCAACGACGAAGACGACGACGAAATCTCTCCAGCACTTCATCAACCGCGCGAACGTTTTAACCTTGTACCGAAAAGCTTTACGAATAGCCTCCCAAACGAAATCTGGGAAAGAACATAAACAGGAATTGTTCGGGGAAATTCGAGAGCAATTCGAGACGCACAAACACTTGAAAACGGACGACATTGGACACTTGTTATCGGACGCGCGATTACGATTACGAGCGCTTCGCGAATTAGTCGACATGACTTTATGATGTCTTGTTCGTTTCGAAACTCGTTAGTAGGTTCAGGTCGGAGAGGCGAAGCGTTGCGTGCGCTTTTGTCCGACGCGAAGAGTTCGTTCGTGGCTTCTTCAAACGTCGTCGTCCGCAGAGAAGAAGAAGAAGAAGAACAAACGGAAGAAGAATCTCTGGGAGTGTTTGTTACGAGTGGTAGTGAAGGAATTAAAATCAATGCAAAGATATTCACGTTGGAGAAGGATTTATATTACCCGTTATCGTCCGCATTCGCCATAAACTCGGCGCGGACGAAAGCGCCGCGGTTCGTCGAGGCGGCGAAAAGAGTGGCGTCTGGATTTGAAGTGCACGCGTCGATGGCGTTGAATTTATTGCTCGATTCGAGTTCGTATCGCGCATCGTGTCCTCCTTTGACGGGTCAACTGGACCCGTCCGTGCCTTTGTTATGGGACGCTTCACAAATCGCGCTGTTGCGAGGCACGCCGACGTTTGAAAGCGTCGTGACGAGGAAGACGTTTGTGAAGAACGCCCACGCGGGGATATTCGGGGAAGAGAATAAGGCGGTCTCTTACGAGATGTTTGCGTGGGCGATATCGACGGTTCTCTCGAGAGCTTTGTCCGTGTCTTCGGAAAACAAGAACATTGATTCTTTGTTCTATTCGTTCATTCCCGGCGTAGATTTACTCAATCACGACGCCAACGCAAACTGCGAGATTCGATTAGTATCGAATAAGAATAACGCATCAACAAGTATTGAAGTGTACGCGATACGCGATATAGAGAACGGCGAAGAGTGCACCATATCCTACGGTAATCATCGCTCGAACGACGAATTGTTGCGAAAATACGGTTTTTGCGTGCCAAACAACCGGAACGATTCCATCGACGTTCGTTTACGCGCATCGAATACGTTTTTGAAAGTAGATCGAAACACTGTCGACGAACTCTTTCTGGAAGAGAACAGAAGCGGGCAAAAACAGGACGACTTCGTCTCTAAATACAACCGCAATGAAGTGTTAGACTCCATAGCAGAGCAGAAAGCCACGTTGGATGAAGTCGCGGTAAGAGAACCCGCGTTGTTAAAAGGTGGAGAAGAACGGAGCGTTGGAAAAAAATGGCTCCGGGCGATTCGGTTGCTGAGAAAAGGCCAATACGAACTCTTAGACGCGACCGAAAGGGCGTTTCACTGATTGAACAATGAGTGCTAGAGTAGATAGAACGTATATCCTCGTGCTCTCTCTTCGATTTTTCACGTTTTCTTTCGCACAAATACGTACTACTAAAACATCCTCACATGTTTCACTTCTCGTTCGCACGGAAAGTGTCCTCACATAATATCCAACATGTCAACCGAGAAGAATAAAACGACGAAGGATAAACCTCCGTCTGAAATTCTTCTCACTCGCTGTGGACATATCAAAGACGTCCACAAAGTCGTCTCGATTTTGTTTCCAGACGATGCGGACGACCCGGTCTTGACGCGTTCGCAAACGTGGCTGCGTCCTACACGTGCAACACCGTTGGGGAAATCTGCATCGTCTGCATCATCAACAACATCGAGTAGTCACGAGGAGAACGACCGAGTGAGGATTGCACTCAACACGAACGCAACTGTGATAGCTTTAAGTCGTTTAAACGTTTTGGTCGTGTGCTCGGTTTGCAACGACGACGCCGACGAGAAAGGTGGTGATGATAACGACACGAGACAACACCAAGGTGTGATTGAAATACAAGCAACCAAGAAGAACAAAACGAAGAATAAAGATATTCGCACACACGGCGGCATTTGCGCGCGGTCGTTGGCGTTTGTCGATTTCGCGCACGATGAAAAGCCGTTCTTACTGGTCGGGTTGTCTACTGGTCGTTTGGAAGGGTACGATTGTGCGGATGTTTGCTCGCCGCGATTGCTCTTCTCGAGGAAGGTTTCGAGAGCGCCTTTGGTTTCTATTCGAGCGCGGCCGTACGGGCAACGCCTCGGGCCGAAGAAGGAAAGCGACGACGACGACGAAAGTGCGGTCTTAGAAGAAGAAGAGGACGTGACGATTTTCGCGGAAAATGGGGACGTGCTGCGAATAGATGCATTGGAGATGAAATCACATTTACACCGGTTACGAATGGCTCGAAAGCAATACGCGCAAGATTTTCAACCGGAAAAGGACGATTACAACACGTTAACCGGGATGGTCAAATTTGACGGATTTAAAAGAATCGCGCCTATTCGCGACGGCGTGTGCGTAGGTAACGTGCCTTTGACGTGCTCAGAAGTTGGTTTGCGCGAGAGAAGTAAAAGTCGTTTGAATACATTGTTGTTTAATACCAGCGACGACTCGGACAGCGACGACGACGAGAAGGATGAAAACAAGTTTGGCTTCGTCGCTTGCGGCAAGTTCGGGACGATTGCGTTCGTGCAAGCGTCTGGTGGGTCAAAGTTTGGCGCCGTGGAAGCTGTATCCATGGCGGCAAAGAAAGTATTTTCGTTTTTCGCGAAGAAGACGAAAGATATTCAAAAAAAGCGATTCGATATTGTCGCCGATGGTGATGATGGCGACGATGATGAAAACGAATCCGAAGAAGAATCTGAAAACAAGACGGCGTTGAAACCGTCGAAATGGAAATCCGCCATCGTCGACGGACCGAGAAAAATCAATACTATTCTCAACTCTCCCGACGGATCTTTCCTCGCAACGACTGATTTACTCGGACGAGTGAGCACGTACGATTGCAAATACGGCAATTTGAGTATGCGGAGTATGCTGAAAGGATGTCGCGACTCGGACGTAGGATTCATCAACCAAAGAGATTTGGTCGTGTTGTCGCCACACCGAGGTGGCGGTGTGATTGAATACTTTCCCGCGCGGTTAGCGTTCACGAAAGCCGTGCAAATGGAGAAGGAACTGGTCGTTGGAAGAGATTCGAGGATACTTTCTTCGGCGCGTGCGTTTGGAACTTTGTTTAATAATAATACAACAAAAGCGGAACCAGAAGAATTGTACAACACGAACTCGTACTTGTTAGGACCGGATGGTAATATAGATAGAATTAGCACATTAGTTAGTTAGTTAGTTATAGTTGCTAAAGTATTTGTCTTCAATTGCATATTTACTACTGCGTTGTACTACCAGGTACCTGCTACGCTCTAGATAGCTATTCGTAATCGTCTGGATCGAACGTGACTCCGTCGTCATCGTCCTCCTCTTCCTCTTCTTCTTCCTCGACGTTGTTACTTTTGAACGATTTTCTGTTTCTCTCTTCCTCGTCTTTCTTCTCTTTCTCCGCATCTTCCATCGCTTTCTTCCCTTGGTCGTCGGCGTAGAATGCCGACGTGTCTGGATACTCTTCTCCTTCTTTCACCTGCGCGATCATCTTCTGTTCCAAGGCGTCCTTAGCAGACATTTCTCTCTGCTTCTTTTCAATCCCACGAATAATCGCATCCGCGACTAACGTCTCGCGTTCTCTCTTCACCCTCACAATTGCCACGGGATTAGGATCGTCGTTCGCCCATCTCACGGATAACGGCAACTCGTGAATCTTTGAGTTGCCAATCCTCTGGCCTTCCATCGCTTCTTTCGCAAACTCCGCGCTCGCGCGAAACTTATACCTCACGAAGCAAAAAGTTCGATCGTGTTTCACGTCCACGGCTTCAATCGCTCCCCACTCGCCGAAATCTTTCCTAATCTCTCGTTCCATTCGATCCGAACCCCAATGTTCCGGCACCGACCCGGCGTAGTAAATGAACAACGTCCTCACGTCTCTCAAATAACTCCCCGCGCCGCTGTTGTCCGCTTTTTCTAACGCATGCTTCGACCTCCCGAACAAATCGTACATCAAATCCTTTCTCTTCGCATCGTCCAAGCCGGTTGGCAACCTGTGTATGTACTCGCAACAGTTCCCGTACGTGCACCTCCCTCTCGCAAAGTGCAAACACCAATAAATACTCGTATTCTCCGTCGTATCCGCCAACGCGTCCGCTTTCGTCGTCCCGCAATCAAACGCCGCCACGCACCTCGTCGGTGCCGGTTTCCGATCGTGATACGACATCGCCCCTGGTGTCGTCGCAGATTTCCCGTACCAAACGTTAAACTCCCCGGTTTGCGCTTTCATTTGCCTCTCTCGCGCGTCCTCGCACGGTAAATCCACCTCTGGATTCCATTGCACTTTCGCCTCCCTCGATAAAGCCACCGATCGCGCCTCGAGCGTCCACCAGTGCGAATTTTCGTTCACCTCTGCAAAGTCATCGTCGTTTTCGTTTGGATCGTCGCCTCCGCTTCGTTTCAAAGTCGCGTCGTTCTTGTTGTGCGACCAAAGCGACGCGTGTACCGCTGCGGCGGCTTTGACGATTTGTTGTTGTTGTTGTTGTTGTTTTCCATTTCGGAGCGATGGTTTTGGTGGTGGTGGTGGTAAACTCGGTCCTTTGTATACCTCCTCGTCGTCCTCTTTTTCGAGCATCGTCGCTTCAAACGCGTCTTCTCTTCTCGCGCTTGCTTCTTTCGAACAACAGCAAGAGATGTGATGTGGAGAAGAATGGAGAATTCACCACACATTTGGAAAACGTCAATTTTGAGAAAAAGAAAAAAAAATATATAATACTACTAAAACATATACATGGGGAAGAAGCAAGCATCCGGCGCGCAGAAGAGGAAGAAGAAAAAGGAGAAGGAAAAAGCTGTCGAACGAATGAGAGCGGATGTGGAGCGGTTGAAGCTCGGGCCGACGAAGTTATGGACGGGGTTGGTGTTGCATCACAAGGATGTGTTCGTCTCGCATGTCTTGTCGAAATTGAATGAGACAGATCGGTGGTTCTTTGCAAAGGTGAATAGAGAGAGTCGGGGTGTGCTTGAGTACGCCGGGGTAGACGTATCGAAATTACGTTGGGGTGTTCACGAATGTTCATCCATCTCGACGCTGGAATGGGCGTGGAATAACACGAATTGGGGAGAGAAAAGTCAAAGTGGAAGAGTGATAGATCAAGCCTGGTTTTGCAAGGAAGTTGCTGGAACGAACAAACTCGAGTTGCTCAAGTGGGCGAGAGAAGTGAAACATTGCGAGTGGGATGAAAAGACGATTACTGTGGCAGCATGTGAAGGTAATCTTGAGATGCTGAAGTATTGCTTTGACAATGATGGTCCGTATGATGAAAAAGAGGCGTGTAAACTAGCTGCTGCAGGAGGAAACTTCGACTGTCTTCGATTTCTTTTCGACAAAGTGAAACCTTCGCGAGATACGGAAAAAGATGCGGCACATCATGCAGCAGCAACGGGTCGCATAGACATCATGAAATATTTCGTCGAAGAAAGAAAGAGATCGGATGATTTGAAGTTCAATTATCTCGTGGCATCCGCTGCAATGCATGGCAAACTCGATTGCCTCAAATACTTAGTCGAAGAGGCGAAAGTGCCTCTTAACCAGGGGGATTCTATCGCTTTCGCTCGGTATTACGAGCGCCACGAGTGCTTAAACTACTTGCTCGAAAAAGGGTGCCCAGAACCAACGGACGAAGAATACGTTGCTTTTATTTTACGACGAGGATGAGAGAATGAGAATGAGAGAGAGAGAGAGAGAATGAGAGAGAGAGACAAAAATTTCCCCGCGCGTGCTCTTGCGTATTTTTAACACTGAACGCAGCCTTCGCGCAAGAAGAGAGATACATCACACAAACCCACACGTCTTTTTTATCCGTCCAAAAATTTTCCCGCCTAAATTACGTACGTCTTGAAAAGTCTCGAAAAGTCAACAACAACTTCGGGGAGGAATTCAAAACATTTTCCTTCATAACTTAAAGAAACGTACTACTAATACACACAATAATGGAGTACGTGGTGACTCCGAACACGCGCAGGAGGAACACGAACGCGTCCACGCCTGGGGTTTCTTTTTCTTCCTCTGAGAACACGAATATTAAAAAGAACAACAACAAAAATGTCACCCAACATTCTCGCGCATTCATCGTCGAAGGGAAAACGAACGAACACTGGGACCCGATGACCGATTTAGACGTCTCGAAAGTCTTGTTCCACGAACACGTCCCGGTGGCGATTCGAGGAAAAGAGGAAGAGGAGCATTATTCGGAGACTGCGAATGAAGAGGAGGTCGAAGAAGAGCGGGTGGAAATATGCTCGGTGAGAGTCATGCTCGGCCCAACGGGGAACACGCAAACGAGTTCAAAGAGCAGAGTGCTGAGAGTGCACGTGCAATCGGAGAAAAATCCATTCTTCAGTCACTCGATGGAAGTGAACGAGGAGGAGTTTAACTTTCGCTTGAAAAGAGAACAGAACATACGAGTGGATTTTAACCAGTTTCCGACGCATTTTATCGATTTGTTGAGAGAGTGTTTAGACGGGATGGCGGAGGACGATATCGGCGATAAGGACGGGAACGGAGAGGAAGAAGAAGAGGAGGAAGATACCGCGGCCGACGAAAATGTGTTGTTGTTTCGAAGGACGACGAGGAACAGTTCGAGGAAGTCGCAAAAGGTGAACAAAAGTACGGACGGGAAGAAGAACGCGTTTTTTGCGGTGTTGACGGTGCCGGAGGAGAAGAAGATGAAAAGAACGACGGACCCGTCGGAGGCCGGGCGAGAGGACGGAGGGAGTAGCGTTACTAATAATTTCTCGTTATTTACGATATACGAAACCAACAAATTCAACACGGTTGGACGGTTGTCGTTGCGATTCGCGCGCGCCTCGGACGAGCAGCTGAAGAAGTTATTAGCCGGACGCTTGTTTGATGCGAACGAGGACCGAAACATGTACCAAAAAATAGCCGAAGAGCTTCGCGAGAGTATAGCCGACGCCGAGAAAGAAGTCAAGATCGCGAGAGAACAAGAGCGATTGGCGAAAATGCAATACGCCTCCGAAACGGCAGCAAACAGAACGGAGTTGGAAAACGAACGAGCGCAATTGCACACCAAAAACGAAGCGTTAGATAAACAAGTGAGAGATTTACGCGACGAATTATTTCTGCGCACGCAAACGCAAACCGAAATCGAAATGCGCAATCGCGTTTTAGAAGAGGAGTTGCAATCCTTGCGCGACGAGGTTGCTGAATCGCGCGTGCAACTTCGAAACGCGGACGTTAAGCTTCGCGATAAAGACCAAGAACACATGGCTAGACTCCACCGCGTCGAATGGCTCGAATCGCAACTCAACGACAAAGACGAAGTCAACGCGCTCGTTAAACGACGATTAGAACAAGCTGAAGCGCACATTCAATCCCTGGATAAATCTTGGAACCAGTCTCGAGAACAAACTGAGAAAGCAGAGTCCATCGCCATTGAGTACGCGAACGAAATCAAAAAAGGGAACTCCGTCATCGAACGCTTAGCGAACGAACTGAAAGCGGTCAAATCCAAATCCAAACTCCGATCCACCGTCGTCTTACAACAAGAACAACTCTTAGAGGAACAAAAGCTCAGACTGGACAAAGCCTTGGACGCGAAACGGCAAACCGAGGAGGAAAAGGACATTTTACTAGAAGAAACCGAACGCGTGAAGCTCAAACTCAGCGAAAAAGACCGACGCATCTCCGAACTCGAAGACGAAAAAGCGAGCGACGGCAAGATGATATCCTGGTTGAACGCGCAAATCAACGACGCGCAGTTAAGACGGAGCGCACAAAGCGACCTCGAAAAGTTTGCGTTCTGAGTATTCGTTGTTTTCTCGAGTTCGTTTATAGCCAGTGTAAATTCAAAGTGTTTATTATTCTGTTTTATGTACTACCGCGTCAAAGCGCTTCGCGTCTTGCCTTTCCGCCCAGATCTCTTCCTTCTGCTCTTTTTCTCAAAATGCAAGACAAAAAATTCTTCATAATTCGTATACGATACACAACATTAACAACACAAACGCAAACGTTTAAAAACAAAACTTCGTCTCATTTTGACAACAGGTACGCTCTGACGATCCACCTTTGCACGGCGTGTATTTTCTCTCTCTGTCTCTCCTTTCTCGGACGAGGATTACGATGATGTTTCAATTGGAATTTGAAAAGGCGCGAACGATCGACATTTTAAATTAGGGGTGTTCCCTATTCCTTCTCTCTCTCTCTTTCGCAAACGAAAAGCGTTAAAATAAGCATCCGATCAACAACAACCGCGCGAAAGAGGTGTTTTTGAATGCGTGCAAAAGGTGTCTCTGAGCACGTACCGATTTTGATGGAGAGCACTGTGAGAACTTGAAAAACGTGCATTCAAAATTAATCCAAATTCTGACCCTCACTCGTCCTCTCTCTCTCTCCAAAAACAACACGAAACGCACTTTGGCGAACGCAGAGTAAAGATAAAAACATTCAATTAAAAAATGGCCATTAAAGCGTCCTCAATCTCGAAGAACCCACTGACGTTGATCGGCGATTTCAGCAATCCACTGGGAATTGCCGCCACGGTAGTCGTCATCGCTTTAGTTTTAGGCTGCGCGGGACAACTCGTTCAGTTGATCAAACCGTTGTTGGTATCGTCGACGAAGGCGAAGAAGGGCGGATCGAAGAGAGCGGCTTCGACTCGCTCTGCGAAGAAGCCGACGCCGAAAGCGAAAGCGGCGGCCCCGGCTTCTGCGTCGAAGAGAACTTCGTCGTCCGCGAGAAAAGCGACGCCGAAGAGCTCTTCGGCGGCGAAGAAATCGACGGCGGCGGCGAGTTTGGTGAGCCCGACGAGAACGAGCACGAGAACTAGAACGCCGGCGAAGAAATACGCGGCGTAAACGAAAACTTTACTGAGATTTACAACTATTACAACAAGAACAACAAGAACAAAGAGAAAATCATCAAACAGAACGCGCGGCACGTTCGCGTGAGAAAAATATTCTGAAAAGTAGATAGCATTTTGTATTAATCATGCAGATATGGACATAAGCCATCTTGCGGGAGGAATCATCTCGGTAACGTTGTGTTTTTTGTTTAAAAAATCGTGTCTAGCTTAGGATATAACTTAATCAATCGTGCGCTTTTCATAGTATTATCTCGCCACTGGCGCCTCCCCGCGAGCCAAGTGGTTGAAATCTTCCGATTTTAAGCCAAGCTGCGTTAACAAGCTCGTCCATCTCGGTGGTTCTTCGTCAAACACGTACGTCATAGGAAAGACCAAGACCCCGCTGCCGCCCATTCTGCGTAAACTCTTCACCGTTTCGTATATCCTCGTTTTCGGGACGCCGATAGAGACCGCGTAAAATTGACCTTCTTTGACAGCTCCGTCACTTTGTGGCGTGTAAATCGGCGACACCGTTGGCCCTTGTAATCCTCTCAACAAACTCCCCCCGCCGCAAATCTTCTCCGCCACGCTCTCGGCGCTCGAGCCTCGGACATTCGCCGTGACCATAAACACCCCGTCCGCTCTCAAATGCGCCTCCAATCTTTCCAACATTTCGTGAACAATCTCTAACACTCCCGGTCGTTTCAACAACGCCTCTCTCGAGGCTACTAAGCACCCTTGCGAATCCAACACTCTCCCGCCTTCAATTTCTTTCAAGTTATTTTCTCTCAACGTGGTCCCGCTCGAGACCAAATCTAAGATGCAATCCGCCGCACCCATCGCCGGTGCAGCTTCCAACGCCCCATCCGCGGTGGAAATAACCACGTTCTCCATGCCTTGATCCTTAAAAAACTGCGTCGCGACGTTCACGTACGCCGTGACCACTCGCAACGGTCTCTCCTTGGAAAATCTCGGGTCTGATTTCAATTGGCTCAACGAGTTCACGTTCTCCCACGCCTGCGGCACCGCCACGGCTAAATGACACCCGCCAAACCCGAGCGCGTCGTGCACAATCACCAAATCCTCGTCCTCGTTACCAATTTCCCTCAACATGTCGTACCCAACAATCCCAATATCCACGTCTCCAGTCAACAACTTTCTCACGACGTCCGTCGCTCTTTGGAACCACACCTCCATGCCGGGGACGTTTGGAATCTCCGCCGCGTATTGCCTCGGGTTTAGTTTCCGCACGGAAAGTTGACACGATTTCAATAACCCTTGCGTGTCTTCCGCCATGCGGCCTTTGGATGGAATGCCCATGCGGATCGCCTCGCGCGCTTCGATCGGTTGTCTTTTCACTGCGACGTCGTCGTCGTCGTAAAAATTTTTGTGTGAGAGTTTGTGTGTCAGTTTTATCCAAACCTTTTCCCACCAGAAGTGGATAGAGATGAGAGAGAGAATGTACTCGCGGCGGCGTCGAGAAAACGTCTTCTCGATACTATCGCGCGAACACTAAGAATACTAAGAATACACGAGAAAGAGAAAAAGAGAGAAAACAATATATAAGACTCACGTGGTTGCGCGTTTCCTCCTTGCTGCGGGATGGACATCGCAACGAGAGGCACGCGACATCGGCGTTGCCTCCGGATCCCCTTACACGCAGGAAGCCTTTTCGGGTGAAAATTGTGTGTCTTGTTCTGGTTGTGCGTCGTCCTGTGGGTCGGCGCAGCATTCGAGCGCATCATCATTCGCGCGGGGGCAAACATGATTTTAATGAAGGAGAAAGTGTTCTTTCTCGCGAGAAGAGTAAGCTTTCCAGGCAGGAGTTCTCTCTGTCTCGGGGCTCGAGAAAGCAGACGAGAAAGCACGAATGTGAGGAAAGGAAGCAAATTTTTTGTTTTTTGGCTGCCACGTTTCAACACATTCTCGCCGAAATTTTTGGATAAAAAAAAGCTTTTGACACA
>Ga0181597_10004712_pt1 | contig 13396 bp, 6 predicted proteins | sample 041ome_5_FD_148647 | JGI IMG/M metagenome (GOLD analysis project Ga0181597, IMG submission 148647) | Coastal salt marsh microbial communities from the Groves Creek Marsh, Skidaway Island, Georgia - 041403US metaG (spades assembly) | ecosystem: Environmental > Aquatic > Marine > Intertidal zone >... | reverse complement strand
AGAGAACACTACGCTTCTTTTAAGTTGTTCTCTGTTGGGAAAAACGGGCCTCGAAGTCGTACAAAAATCCGATCGAACATCGAATTCATCTCCGTCGATCGAGAGAGTTTAGACTTTTGCTACAAAGAAGAAGAGTTCTCCTCTAAAACCTGCGACGAGTGAAATGGAAGAAGAAGGAGGAGGAGCAGGAGGAGGAGAAGAACAAGATCCGTTTAATCCGAACAACGAGCAGTACAACGCCGCCACGATTCAGACGACGATTCAGACGGGAGGAGGGCAACGCGAGAATTATTCGGACGAGGACGATCGCGCGCCAAGACGTGGTGGAGGAGGATCAGGAGGTGGGAATAATCAGCCTCGGGAACAACAACAACAACAACAACAACAACGCTCGATGATGGACCAACAAGTACCGCAACCGGATCAGCAACCACCGAGATCAAATAATAATAATAATAATAATAACAATAACAATAACAGGTATAATCAGCCGCCCAACAGAGGAGGAGGAGATTATCAAAGGCCGCAGCACGTGGCGCAGCAGTTCGCGAATAATACCGGCTACGGCGGCCGAGGCGGCGGACGGGGCGGCGGATACCAAGACAGAGGGAGAGGAGGAAGAGGTGATACGAGATACGACTCGAGGTACGACGATAGATATCCGCCCGCGCAACAACACGGGCGAGGAGGGTACGGCGGCGGAGAGAGATACGATCAAAATTCGGCGCCGTATAGAGGAGGATACGACAGAGGAGGAGGAGGAGGAAGAGGGTACGACCGACAGCAACAACAGACCCCGTACGACGCGAGGTACGATGAAAGGTACGATTCCAGGTACCCGCCGTTAGATGCAGGCAGAGGAGGAGGAAGAGGTGCTGGATATGATCGAGGAAGAGGCGGAGGCGGGTACCGCGACCGAGAACCAGCTCCATTGAACGCCGCCGCGGCGCCGTATCGCTACGACGAGCGCTACGCGGACCCTGCTTTAGAGCCCGTGCAACCGCCGTTACCAGCCGGCGGTAATCCACCGGCTCAAAGAGGGTACGAAGATAGACGGGCGCCACCGCCAGTGAAACCGCGAGACGATGATTACGACGTCTACGTTATGAACACCGAAGGCAACAACGGTTTAGTCGTCGGCCCAAGAGGCGCCAACGTGAAGAAGTTGGAGCAAATGTCCGGTTGTAAAATTAACTGCAATCAAGATAAGACGACGGTGGAAATTTCTGGCCCGCCCCGTGGAATTCAAATGGCCATCGAAGCTATTAATGATTTAATCGATTCAAGGCTTATGGACGCCACCGCGCAAGTTGGAGGAGGAGGAGGAAGAGGACCGCCGCCACACCAACGCGATAGCAGAGATTTGAGACACACGATTGGCGGCGGCGGCGGCGGCGGAAGCGGTATGAAACGAGGTCGATACGAGGACGATTATCCACCATTGGACGATCATGGAGTTGGTGGACCAAACTCCGCCGGAAAACGTCAACGAGGGAACGACGGCGGTATCGTACATCTCACTTTAATAGACAAACTCAGAGAGGAGGCGGCGAGAAGAAATATTCAACCGTACGAGCCAATCCAAACTGATTTCATCTTGCAACTTCCTCAAGATGAGCGAGGCAAAGTCAGTTACGAGGAAGTCGTCGGCGAGAACTTGGGATTGATCATCGGCAAAAAATTCAACACGCACAAAGAGTTGCAACGAATCATGGACTGTTCGTTCAAGGTTTGGGACGAGAAGAAAGCGGTGTCTTACCACGGGTTCCCGGAGAAGGTTATCGAGGCTGTTTTGTTGGTGCAGGAGTTGTGTTATTTAGGCCAAGCGACAAAAAGAGCGCGAGAAGAGGAAGGCGATCCGCTACCGGTAAAACAACACAATCAACATCAACATCATCAGCAGCAACAGCAGCAACAACAACCACAACAACAATCGCGACAACAGAACAATAAAGAGGAAACCTACGAACCGAAGGAGGGCGAAATCATCGAAACGATAGAAGCGCCGGGGAAAATCGGTTTAGTCTTGGGCCGTAAAGGTGTCAACATCACGCGCATTCGAAGAGTGTCCAATTGCAACGTCCATGCGGACAACGAGACGCAATCCATTCGTATCGTTGGCATCCCAGAAAACGTACAAAAATGCGTGGCGTTGATCAACGAAACCATCGAGAGAGGCAATAAGAACAGAGCGGAGAAACAACAACAACAACAACAACAACAACAGCAACAAGGAGAAGCGCCAGCCGCCGCCGCGACTGAAGACGAGCCCATAGCCGACGCGGATGCCGACGCCCAGCAACAAGAGGAAGGCGGAGCGATGGTCCCAGCAGCCGAAGAGCAACACCAACCGGCTGAATTAGCCGACGCGGATGCTGAAAACGCCGCCCCAGCTCCGGCGCCGACGACGACGGAGACCGAACAACAACAACAACAAGAAACTGACGCCGACTTCTCCAAAATGACCGTCGCGCAACTCAAAGTTGAACTCGAGAAGAGGAACCTCCCGCAAGATGGTCTCAAAGCGGCGCTCATTCAGAGGCTCGAAGAAGCTGCTTGATTTATTATACCATCATCGTCATAAACACATCATTTTTAATTGAAAACAAACTCTCGTTTATATTATGAATAAAGAACATCTCGCACACCTTCCAAAAGCAGCGCACGCTTCAGAAAAAAAAGCGCGCAGTACGCTCTCACGCTTCTCACTCCTTCTTCACCACGATGCGCGCTCCTGTGCCTGTTTTAGCCGCGCTCTCGTCGTAAACACGAAGAGAGGTACTGCGAGGAATACCATGCCTCCCATTTATTACTGTTGCGTGTGGTACTTCATCTTCTGCGGCGGACTCGCGGTCCTTATTCCGTACCTCCCGGTGATATTCCGTCACTGGAACTTATCGCCGTCGCAAATCGGCATCATCGCGGCGTGTAAACCTTTAATAGGATTCGGCATTCAACCAATGTGGGGGCAGATTGCGGATTACACGAAACTGCACAGCAAAATACACGCGTTTTGCTTATTCGCGTCCGCGTGTGGGTACGGAAGTCTTTATTTTCAAAAGAGAGAGTTTGGGAGAATATTAGCGCACGTTTTGGTGACGGAAACGTTCGGCTCGGGTGGCTTTTTCTTGGCGGATAACGCGACGAATTTTATGGTATCGAAACATCTCGAGCGGAATCCGAGAAGTTCGATATCGTACGGGAAGGTGAGGTTGTGGGGTGCCGTAGGATGGGGGTACGTTTTCGCGCCGCTGATGGGATTGGTGTTGACGGAGGAGAAGAACGCGCAGTTCGCGCCATTTTTGGCGTACGTTATTCTGTTTTCGATGGCGAGCGCGATTGCGTTGAGGATGGAGCATCACGAGAAGGAAGTAGCGGACGAAGGAGACGATGCAGAAATTGTGGTGATGAATGACGACGAAGGCGAAAACGAAAGGATGGTGGGTGTCGCGAGTAGCAGTAGTCGTAATCGCGGCGGTGGTGGCCGCGGCGGTAGGGTTGGTGCGGACGGCACTCCTTCGAAAATGAAACGAACTGCCTCGTTCGCCGATTTCAACGACGTCTCCAAGCGCACGTTTCGAATCGTCACCGAACCGAGCGCGTTTTTAGTTTTCCTTTTGTTTTTACTCATGGCGTTGAGTATGGCATTAACGGACACGTATTTATTCTTGCACTTGGAGACGTTAGGAGCGCCTCCAATATTGATGGGTCTCGCGCTTTTCTTCACGTGCGTCGCGGAAGTGCCGGTGTTCTTTCACGAGAAGAAAATTAAAGAGTTTTTAGGTTTAGACCGTTCGATGTTACTTATTCTCGTCGCGTACATCTTTCGACAGTTGGGATACGCGTCTTTGAAATCGTTTGGGAGTCCGTGGTTCGTGTTGCCGTTACAATTACTTCACGGCATCACCTTTGGATTGTATTGGTCCGTAGGCGTTGAATTCTCGCGGTTACTCGCGCCGGAAGATTTACGCGCTGCGGTGATGGGGTTCTTCTCCGGGATGAACTCGCTGGGAGCTTTTTTAGGCGCTATTTGTGGTGGACGCGTGTACGATAGAGTTGGTGGGGGAGGCTTGTTCTTCATCGCGGCTGCCGGGAATACGATTTTATCACTCGTCTTTGCGTTGAAGATGGCGTTTGGAAAACGAGTCGTGCCGACAACAAACACGGTCGTCGATAACATCATAGAAATAGATATGAGCGGCTTTGTGAGATTAGAAAGTAGCATGCCGCCCTCGTCTTCTTTGAGCGATGCAGGTGAAAGAGATGACCTTGACATTGATAGGAGTATTGATAGTAGAATCTAGATGTTTAGGTATGTGTAGTACTAGTAGTAGGTTAGGTGAAATTAATTGTTGTTTTGTATATTCTTTTGCTTGCGCTACCATTATGTGTTTTAAAGTACATTTAAGAAAAGGGTCTCCCCGCGCCTGTGTAACCACACGTCGTATCACCCGTTCGTGGTGAAATCGTATTCAATCGTCGGCATCGCGGATTGCATAAACTTCAAAAACACGATTAAATATCTCTCCACGCTCGGTTTTTCTTCCTCCTCCTCCTCCTCCTCTTCTTCTTCTCCATCTCCCCCTCCTCCTCCAGTGGACGTTGTCATCATTTTCACCAACTTTTTCATCACGCTCGCGTGTTTGCACGGATGCACCGAAGCCGAGGAGACGTTCGTGTGCGGATGCGGGTCTATCGTGACTGTCTTTTTCGCGTGATCCGCGCTTATGTCTTCGTATACCAATTTCGGTGGGAGACTGTTTCTTTGCTCGTCGTATCCATTCAACCAAACTCGCGGCGTTTGGTAGTACTTATCCCAGGTGATGGAAACGTCGTATGTTCGCGTGCGCAATAAATCTTCGTTGTTTTTTTCCTTCTTCGGCGCGGCGATGAGAATAGCGTCGTCTTCGTCCACGTCTTCCATGTCTGGAATAGACTCGTCGTCGTCGTCGTCGCCGTCGTTATCATCATCTCTATCATTATCTTCTACGTTCACTCGGCTAATATCCGGAATCTCGTCGACGACGCCGTCCTCCCCCTCCCCGTTCCCGCCTTCTCCGTCGTCGTCGTCGTCGTCTAAATCGTCGTCGTCGCCATCCGCGCGTCGCGACGACGGGGCCTCCTTGTTCCCGGCTTCCACCCACCCCTCGTCTTCTCCGCTCAGTGCGACTTCTTTCCCGCAATACTCCTCCATCGCTTTCGCGCGTTTTCTGCACGGCACGTTCCTCGTCGCTAAGTATTGTTTCTCTTCCGGTAAATATTTCTTCCTCGTTTCTCGAGCGCTGCTTTTTTTCCACTGCCACGTCGGGCACGTTTCGACGAGATAGTCCCCCGCTTTGACGAAATCCTCCGGGGTGAGCGTTCCGTTTTCTAAAAATTGCGACGATCCCGTCGGAACAGACGTGATGGATTCCACCGCGGATTTCACCACGGTGTGCACGGAGTGTCGGATCGAAGGTGGGATGAAGTTTGCCATTTCTACGTTTCGTGCAAAACAAACACCTCGTGTGCGTTTTTTACTCTTCTTTTGTGTAACTGTATGCGGGAAGAAAAAACTTTGGATGATGATTTTGAACTCTCTCTCTCTTTCTCTCTCTCTCTCGCCTTTGAAGCGCGCACGTTCAACCACGCGACACTTTTGGTCGAACGAATACTGCGCTCGTTTTTTCTCGTCTCTCAGAGTACACAACAAAAAGGTCGACTGATGACTTTCGCGTGCGTTCGTGTGTTCTGCTCGTTTTTTTGAAAAGACTATTGTTTAGGGTTTTTGATGGAAAAAAATTCAAAAATTTTCAAAAACCGTCTCGTCGTTTGACATCATCCTCAGAAGAGGTGTTTGGTCGCGCGCGCATACATCATCCTCATTCGAGAAGGAGATGACTTCGACCAAAACGACGACGACGAGTTCGCCTCTTTTTGGAAAGAGCGGTGTTTCTTTTGTTGTTGGAGCGACGAGAGTGAAGAATTATACTAAGAATATCAACAGAAGAGGAAGAAGACAGACTTTGACGAGATGTGCATCCGCCTCCCCCGAAAAGGAAGCATCATCATCTTTAGAGACGAGGAGAAGTACTCGCGTGCTTCGACTCTTCCGAACGCCGTTTCTCTCCGAAGAGGCGTGCGAGACGCTCGTCGCGAAAGTCAATCGTAAACTACTTTCCGAATCATCCTCAGGAAATGAAAGTCTGATCATCGGGTCGATCAAAACCGAGCAGTGTTTCAACGTCGAGTTGACGACTTCGTTGTCGGCGGAGAAGATGGCGACGTTGGAGTGGCTCTTACGGGAGACGTACGAACCGGAATTGTTCGGCGAAAAAACGAGTTTATCCGGCGATATCGCACCATCCGTGGTTGAAGTCGGCCCAAGACTGGCGTTTCAATCCGCGTGGAGCACGAACGCGGTGTCGATATGTAATTCCTGCGGCGTTCCCGAGGTGAAACGTTTGGAGAGGAGCCGAAGGTTCGAGTTGTTTCGCGCGGACGGGACGAAGATGGAAAATCAGGAGGTAAAGGTACTGTTCGCGAAAGAAGTGCACGATCGGATGACGGAGTGCGTGTTCGACGAACCGTTGATGAGTTTTTCGTTGGACGCGACGATTCCGGAGGTGTACGAGGTGCCGATTTTAACCGAAGGGAGGAAAGCGTTGGAGAAGGTGGATAAAGAACTCGGCTTGGCGTTTGACGATCAAGATTTTGATTTTTACATGCAACTGTTCGGGGAGGACATCAAGAGGAATCCAACGAACGTGGAATTGTTCGATATGGCGCAATCAAACTCGGAACACTCGAGGCATTGGTTTTTCAGCGGGAAGTTAACCGTGGACGGGGTGCCGATTGAGAAGTCGTTGTTTAAGATGGTGAAAGAGACGATTGAAGGCGCGCCGATGCATAACTCGTCGATTTCGTTTAAAGATAATTCGAGTGCGATTCGAGGGTACGAGTGCACGCCGTTGAGACCAGTGAACGCCGGAGAGAGCACGAGCATGCAACCGAGGAAAGTGGATTACGATTTGTTGTTAACCGCGGAGACGCACAACTTTCCCAGCGGGGTCGCGCCGTATCCAGGCGCGGAAACTGGCACTGGCGGAAGAATTCGCGACACGCACGCGACTGGCGTTGGGTCGACTTTAGTCGCCGGAACCGCCGGGTATGTCGTCGGTAACTTACAAATGCCCGGGAATGAGTTGCCGCACGAAGACAAATCGTTCCAGTACCCGAGCAACTTGGCGTCGCCGTTGCAAATTTTAATCGACGCCTCGAACGGCGCGAGCGATTACGGGAACAAGTTTGGCGAACCGGTTATTGCTGGTTATTGTCGAACGTTCGGAAGCCGTTTACCGAACGGCGAACGACGCGAATATATTAAGCCAATCATGTTTTCCGCCGGTTTCGGTCAAATCGATCACACCAACTTGGAAAAACAAGAAGGCGATTTGGGCATGTTGGTCGTTAAAATCGGTGGTCCGGCGTATAGAATCGGCATGGGCGGCGGTGCTGCGTCCTCTAAAGCCGGCGGCGAAGACGAAGCGAACGCGAGCTTGGATTTCAACGCCGTCCAAAGAGGCGACGCGGAAATGAGTAACAAGTTGAACCGCGTGGTGAAAGCGTGCGTGGAGTTGATGGACAAGAACCCAATTTTGAGCATTCACGATCAAGGTGCCGGCGGGAACTGTAACGTCGTCAAGGAGTTGATCTACCCGAAAGGTGGAGAGATTAACATTCGCGCGGTGAAACTTGGCGACGAGACCATGTCCGTCCTCGAAATTTGGGGCGCCGAGTACCAAGAAAACTCCGCCATGCTCATCAAACCAGAATCGTTACCGATCATCGAAAAGGTTTGCGCGAGAGAGCGATGCCCATTTAGCGTGCTCGGATCTATAAACGGCAGTGGTCGCGTGACGTTGAAAGATCCGTTGGCTAAGCCTGGTACGGTTGGCGAGTTCCCGGAAGATTTGGATTTAGAAAAGGTCTTGGGCGACGTGCCGAAGAAAAAGTACGATTTGAAGAGAGCGCCGCCGTCGGTGAAACCGTTGACGATCACGGATTCGCCAAAAGACGTTCTCGGTCGCGTGTTGAAGTTACCGTCCGTGTGCTCGAAACGCTTTTTAACCACAAAAGTCGATCGTTCAGTTACTGGCTTAATCGTCCAACAACAGTGCGCCGGAGAATTGCAAATCCCGGTGAACGACTGCGCGGTGATTTCGCAAACGCACTTTGGCAAGACTGGTGGTGCGACGAGTATTGGCGAAGCGCCGATCAAGGGTTTAATCGATCCGAGAGCGATGGCGAGAGTCACGTTAGGGGAATCCTTGACTAACTTGGCGTTCGCCAACACCACCGGTTTGAAAGATATCAAGTATTCCGGAAACTGGATGTACGCTGCGAAATTGGACGGGGAAGGCGCGCACATGTACGACGCGTGCGATGCGTTGAAAGATACGATGATTCAACTCGGCGTTGCCATTGATGGTGGCAAGGATTCCTTATCCATGGCGGCTAGAGCGGGTGGTGAAGTTGTCAAAACGCCCGGAACTTTGGTCATGTCTTCGTACGTCACCGTCCCAGACGTGACCAAATGCGTCACCGCCGACGCTAAGTTGCCAGGTTCCGGTAAATTGGTTTTAGTCGAATACGGGTCTAAAGATGGCTCGAAGAGACGATTGGGTGCTTCAGCCATGGCGCAAGCGTACGACCAAGTCGGCGACGACGTTCCGGACATGGACGATATCGAGACGTTTAGAAACGCGTGGGAGACGACGCAACAGCTCGTCGAGGACGGTAAAATTTCCGCCGGTCACGACGTTTCTGATGGTGGACCAGTTGTTTCCGTGTTGGAAATGGCCTTTCCATCCACCACGGCTGGCGTGGACGTCGAGCTCCCCGGCCCAGACGCCAACGCGGCGTTGTTCGCGGAAGAGTTGTCCGTCGTCTTGGAAGTCTCCCCGGAGAACGAACAACACGTCTTGCAAGCGTACGCCGGGAAAAACGTCACGGCGAGAACTATCGGCTCGGTCACCAACGATGGGAAAGTTTCCATCAAGCACAACGGCGCGATTGTCATCGACGACACCACGGCCAACTTACGAGACGCGTGGGAACACACCTCGTTTGAACTCGAAAAATTACAATCCTCGAACAAAACAGTCGCGATGGAGAAAGCCGGCTTGCGCAACCGCAAAGCGCCGACGTGGAAGCTCACGTACGATTTAAAACCAACCGATCCGGCGAAACTTTCGCGAACGAATAAAGCGAAAGTTGCGATCGTCCGTGAAGAGGGTTCCAACGGCGACCGCGAAATGGCTGCCGCGGTTTACTCCGCCGGCATGGACCCGTGGGACGTGACCATGTCCGATTTGCTCACCGGTAAAACCAACTTGAGCGATTTCCGAGGTCTCGTTTTCGTCGGTGGCTTCTCCTACGCGGACGTGTTAGATTCCGCCAAGGGTTGGGCCGGTGGTATTCGATTTAACGAAAACTTAAAGAATCAGTTCAAAGAATTTTACGAACGAAAAGACACGTTTTCCTTGGGCGTATGCAACGGATGCCAGTTGATGGCTTTGTTAGGATTCATCCCGTCTCAAACCGGCAAGGTTGCGGAAACTCCTGACGCAAAACAACCGAGATTTATTCACAACGACTCGGGTAGATTTGAAAGCCGATTTGTGACGGTTGGTATCGATTCAAACACCCCGTCCATTATGCTTAAAGATATGGGTGGGTCGCGAATGGGAGTCTGGTGCGCGCACGGCGAAGGTAAAGCGCACTTCCCAGACTCGAGCGTCATTTCCGAACTCTCCAAATCCGGTCAGTGCGCGGTGCGATACGTCGATAGCGCCGGAAAACCAACCACGGAATATCCGTTGAATCCGAACGGGTCTCCAGAAGGTATCGCAGGTTTGTGCTCAAAAGATGGCCGACACTTGGCGATGATGCCGCACCCGGAGCGCGCGTTTTTGGGATGGCAGTTGCCCTGGTCGCCGAAAGACGCAAACGTTCAAGACGTCGGGCCGTGGTTGAAGATGTTCCAGAACGCTGCCGATTGGTGCGATGCGAACTAATAATAATAAAGAAGAACAACAAAACGGTTTAAAATAAGTGAGAGTAATAATTGAGAAGAAAAAGAGAAAGAGAGAGAGAGAAAGAGGGAGAAAGAAAAGTGTGAACACGCGTAGCCAAAGCGTACGTATAGAGTAATTTATTTCATACGAATATATAAATAATGTGTGACTATCATCATGATCGTCTCTTCTATCGTTTCCCCACTTTGCTGCATTACGGAGGTAACGCGTTCAAGAACGACATCTTATTCTCTCCCCTCTTCTTCGTCGTCGTAGTTCCGAAACCTGACGGCGAATCGACTTCGTCCTCGTCGTCATCTCCGAAAAATACTCGATCGAGTGCGTTTTGCATGGACCCTTCCCCGTCCAACTCCTTGTCTTCGTCCGAAGAAGACAAGGCGTCTGGATGATCGGAGACGACCAAAACGGGCGTTCGAAAAACTTGACCTTGATCGCTTTCGTCGTCCACGCACAGAGCTGCCGCTGGCGTTTGACCGCCGCTCTTGGAAGTCGTCCCAGATGAGACTTCCGAAGTGCTGCTTTTATTCGTATTCTTACCTCCTGAATTCGGGACTGCGTTTAAACCGGAGTGCGAATATAAAGCCGCGGTGGCCGCAAACATCGCAGCCGCTTTGGCCGTCTCCGTGACTTCATCCTTGTTTTGAGCTGCATTTTTTCTCGCGATCGACGCCGCGAGACTATTGTTGTGAGTGCTATCATCGTTATCATTAGCTACCGCTGTTGCTGCTGAGGAAGAAATATTCGCCGTCCGCAACTTTTCCAAAGCCGCGTTGTACTGATCGTCCAAATCTAATATGTCGTGTAAGGACTGCGTTTCGTTACGACCCCGACCTCGACCGTCGTCGTCATCGTCTTCTTCGTCTTCTTCGTCTTCGTCCTGCGCGTTGAATAAAGTTTGCACGCCGGACCCGTACGTCGCGCCGCCACTACTCGCTAACGACTTCACCGTGACCGCGTCGTCGTCTTCATCCCCTTCCTCGTCTTCCTCCTCTTCCAGCTTATCTAACCTCGTAAACTCCTCCCTGGCCATCCGCGCCGCTCGCACCAATAACGCGCAATCTTCTTTCGCTTCTTTCAGTGCCATCTTTAACTTTGCGTTCTCTCGTTCCGCCGCGTCTGCGCGCGCTTGAAGTAACGCGTCTCTCAGTTGTTCTCCTCCTCCGGAACTTTCTTCCTCCCGTTTCGCTTTCGACGCCGCCGCCCTGAGCGTCAAATACTCCTTCGCGAGTGCTTTCACTCGAGCTTTCATACTTCTCGCCCGTTCGGCGACACCACGCATCGTCTCCCTTCCGTTCTCGTCCTCGGAATCGTACTCAAAGTTCTTTTTTATCGTCGAAATCGAAATTTGCGTGGAAATCATCGCGTCGATCACATCGCTCGCGTCCGCGATGATTTCTCCGAATCGATCGAACAGAAGTCCTTCCTCGTCCGTCATCTTCGGATGTTAAATGCGTTTTAGTCGTCTCTTCCTCTCTCTCTCGAGTACTCTTCCTCGCCAGACTTCAAACGCGCTCTCGAAAAGACAGACAGACGCGCGATCAAAGAGAGAGAGAGAGAGAGAGATCGACGACGAGCGGGAGTTTTAACAACAACACCAACACCTTGATGCCCGTTGGGAAAAAGCGTCAAAATATCTTCACACGAAGCGGATTGGATTTGGACGACGTCTTCTTCACTCTCGGGCGCTCCTGCACACACACACACGAGAGAGAGAGAGAGAGACAGACAGAGAGAGGAGAAGGATCTCGCGAGTCGTACGGGGAGAGGAGTAAATAATGAGTGTATTGCAGTGCATTGAGAGTCTCTTTATTCTTAATTGGGTAAACCTTAAATACTACCAGAGAGAAGAGTTTTAAAGCGGTAGTAGAGGTTTAATATCATAATATACTATACCTTTCTTTCTTTCTTTCTGTGCGTGTGTGTGTTTATATTCTCACTTCTCGTCGTAGTGTGTAATAAGCATATAAAGTTCTCTCTCTCTCTCTTTCATCAAACTCGTTATTACGCTCAACGTTTTTATACAATGGTGTTGTTGTTGTTGTTATTACGCATGCGAAAACATTTAATTTACGGCAAACCGGCGTTTCTCCACGCCCCGTAGCCACCTTTTAAGACGAAGACTTTGTTGAACCCTTTGTTTTTCAACGCTTTGGCGAACCCTTTGCTGTTGCCGCCGACGATGATGTACTTCTTTCCCTTACCGACGCCGTTCATGGCGCTTACTTTCAACGCGGTGACTTCGACCGATTCGCCTTTGGCGTCCACCTCTAAAACTCTCCCTTTCGGCGGGTTTGGCCCGGATTTCGCTTTGTCATTTTCCGATCGCAAGTCGATGATGTTGGTGTTACCAGACAGGACCATTTCGTACGCTTCCAACGCGCCAACGTCGCCGGCGTAGCCTCTCGCCGCGCCGGCGAAGACGCCCAAGACGCCCGGCAAGATCAAGTACGCGACGTACGCGCCGATCGCCAACAAACCGAGCTCGCCGGCCGAAGCCGTGGACACGTACTCCAACGCTTGCTTCCCAATCGGCAACGCCGCATCCACCGCGCTCTTACCGGTCGTCTCGACCACGGAAACAACCGGCGCGACGTCCACGCCTTGCTGCTTCAACGCGCCCGACGCTTGCGTCACCACCCCGCTCGCGCCCGTGGAGGCTTTGCTAATCACATCCGCCGCGACCGGAGCCACGTACTTGTTCGCTAACCCACCAGCCGCTTCCCCTAACGGTTTCGCCGCTTCAAACGCGCGCTCCGCGTACGGCGTCACCACCGGGACTGCTTCGTCGTACGCCTCTTTCACTTGCTTCGCCACTTCCACGGTTTGCGAGACGCCACCGGCGACGGTTTCCGAGGCTGCATCCACGGCGTCTAAGAACCCGGCGAGCTTTTCCGTCAACTCGGACGCACTCGCTGGTAAAGGAGTCGCGGCTAACAACAAAGAAGTGGAGGCGATTCCCAAGAACTGTTGTTGTTGTTGTTGTTGCTTTTGCTCCTTCTTCTTCGAAGAAGAAGAAGAAGAAGAAGCGGATGCCTTCGTTGTTTTGCGGGAAATGGCCGATGATCGAACCGTCGTCGTCGTCGAAGATTTCTTCGTAAAAACAGAAGAAGTGCGAGAAAATATCGCGCTCGTCGTCGCGGAAGAAGAAGCCATCGTGGTATTCACGCTCACTTAGTATGTAACGTAAACGCGCGAGAAGAAGAACAGATCGTCGTCTGTGTATGTGTGTGCGTGAGATATTTATGTGTGAACAGATGAGAGAAACCGCGAAGGTTTTTAAAAAAGATTACATGGCCAATAGAAAGCGTTCAGAGTCA
>Ga0181597_10004704_pt1 | contig 13425 bp, 11 predicted proteins | sample 041ome_5_FD_148647 | JGI IMG/M metagenome (GOLD analysis project Ga0181597, IMG submission 148647) | Coastal salt marsh microbial communities from the Groves Creek Marsh, Skidaway Island, Georgia - 041403US metaG (spades assembly) | ecosystem: Environmental > Aquatic > Marine > Intertidal zone... | reverse complement strand
TAAAAGTCTCTTAAGTCTAGTTTAATAAGCATTGGAAGTACTCCTCGATGCATAATCAATACTTTCATTGATAGCAGGTTTTCCCCTGAACCTGCTATCAAAATTTTAGATATAAAGATTGCAACCCATACAGACTAAAACAATGATTGATGGTAACCATATTATTGGTCTTATCATTTTAAATCTATAGAGATCAGCTATTGCTCCAAGTAAGTACAAAACTCTTAAACCAAACCATGTTTGAGCTAGCATTAAATTATCAACTTCTAAAATAACTGACAATACTGCTAAAACCATAAATATTGGTAATGATTGTCGTAAATTATCTCCTGCTGAAGCCATCCTTTCTGATAAAGCTGTCTTAGCTGATATATCACCACCAGTATATGTCCACTGAATAAATGGTACTTTATGAAGCGAAAAGCTCATTACCAAAAACAAGTGCAAAACGTAAAACATAACCACACATATAATTAGATTTGTCATATTAATTTCCTATAAGTTATCAACTTAATATATATACTTTTAATTTTAGATTCAATTAATAATTCTAAGAGTTTATCAGATCAATATCTGCTTGATTTAATAAATTATTATCAATAGTTTCTAACAATGGTTTTAAGTGTTTAGCGTAAGGCTTCCACCTTCCAATACCTTTTTTGTTAATTGGTTGTCTTACTTGTTCTGAACTAGCAGTCCTTACCAATCTTTCAGTTTCATGAAAAGTTATACAATTTTCCTCAAAAGGAATATCAATAAAATTAAGTATTCGTTTTACTTGGCCTTCAAGATCTTCGATAACATCTTCATTATTCACTCTAAGGACTTTTCCTGGTAATACTTTATCCCAATGATTCATGAGTTTTACATAGCTATTGTAGTAAGATCCAGCTTCTTTTAGACCGTAAGTAAATTCTTGGCCTTGAGCGAATAGTTGTTTAAACATACTAAAGCAACAATCAAGCGGATATCTTCTCGCATCAATAATTTTTGCATTGGGAAGTATTAAATGAATAAGGCCAATATGCCTAAAGTTATTTGGCATTTTATCAGTAAAGAATGGTGCGTTTTTTCTGTGAATTTTTGTATCTTTGATATATGCTTCACCTAATTCATTTCTTTTATCATTTGTAAAATCTTGCATACAGTTTGGATATTTACCAAGCGTTCCATATATATCATCTCCTCTTAAGCTTTGAACAAGACTAAGGATATTTGGAAGTTCAAGAGTTCCGTCAATCATAGAATGCGAAGCTAATATTTGTTCAATTAATGTTGAGCCAGCTCTAGGCAAACCAAGAATAAAAATTGGATCAGGTGATTTACATCCACCTTCACCTAGGTTTTTAAAAAAGTCTATATCACAAACATCATGTTGAAGCTGTAATTCAGAATTCATCTGATCAATCTTATATTTACTTTGACTATTCTTGATTTGATTTCCTTTATCTAGGTGATAAAAAGATTGATCATAATTATCATCAGATTCATAAGCAGATGCTAAAGCAAAATTAAAATATGTTTGCTCTTTAAGTGGTAAATCTAGACGATTTAATTGTGTTTGCATATTAGAGACTTCATCTTTTGTAAATGAATAAGTCTTTAAATTAGATAATGAAAAATATGATTCACCATGATCAGGTTTTATTTTGTAAGCTGATTTATAACTCTCGATAGCCATATCTGTTTGACCTAATGTTTTTTGAGCATGTCCTTTAGAGGTATGAATGCTAAAATTATTAGGATTTTTTACTAAGAGTTTATTAAATAAAGATATAGCGGCTTTATGATCTCCATTTTGCATTATCTCTGTTGCTAGTTGGGCTTGATAGGCTAAATTGTCAGGAAACATCTTACAAAGAATTTCAACTTGTTCTAAAGTTTCAGAAAATTTCTGTCTTTTTCTTAATACTTCAGCGTATTTCATTCTAAGATCACCATCATTTGAATCAAATTCAATAGCCTTTTCTAGCAAAAACTCCGCATCATCAAAATGACCAAATCTATTAGCAATTTCTGATAAGAGATACATTCCGTAAGTATGCGTAGGATTTTGTTTTAAAAAAGCTCTACATTTTTTTTCAGCAATAGCTATTCTGCCCTCATGTAAGATTTGATCAATATATAAAAGAGTGCTGGGTAACGACTCAAGTTTATTAATTTTTAAAAGGGTTGTATTTGCTGCAGAATGGTTTTTTGTTTTAATAAAGAAATTATGCAGACTTTTCCATGAAACAAGCAATGCAGGATTAAGTTCACAAGCTTGACGATAATATTTAATAGAGATCTCTTCATTCCCCATGTCTCTATGTAAATGAGCTAATTCTTGATATGCCCTACCCATATCAGGTGCAACAGCTAATAGTTGTTCAATAAAATTTTGTGCGTCTTTATATTCTTTTAAATATCTTGAAGATACTGCTGCCATATACAAACAATCTATATGTTTTGGATAATCATCTAGAATAATTTTTAAAATTTTTATAGCATCGCTAAATCTATTTTCTTTAACAGCTTGTTGAGCCTCATTTAAATCAACTAAATGTTCAGAATTATTTTTAAGTTTATTATTCATATTATTTAATCAATTAAAAAAGGGAGCAAAAGCTCCCTTTAGTTTAAAGCTTTACGCTATTATAAGTTTCTTTTATATCTGAAACCAATTGTCAACGGTCTTATGAGCGCAACACGTTGTTTATCAAATACAAAGTTATTACTAATCTCTCCTCTTTCATCAGTTAAGTTATCGATATAAAGTTCTGCAGTCCATGTATCGTTACTTAAACCAGCTCTAACATTGATAAATTCATAGGAAGAATTTTTTGCTTTGTTAGGTTCAATAATGTCTGAAAAGCTTTCATCAGAAAAAGTATATTGTGCAAGGAGATGTGCAACATTACCACCAACCATGTTCCATTCTTTTCTAACAGCAACATTACCTTGATATTCTGGTGCAAAAGCTAAAGGTTGACCTGCAACAACATCATTAGTTGTCAGAGATTCCAAAATTTCAGTATCAAGCATTGAAAAAGCACCCGATACTATCAATCCTTCAATATCTGCATAATATACAAAATCACCCTCTACTCCTGTAATATCTGCATTAGCAGCATTATCTGAGAAGAAAAGATTTGCTATACTTGGATCGAAAATAGAAGTTTGAAGTCCTTCAATGTCCACCTTAAATGCTGCACCATTAAATCGTAACTTGCCATCATTAAGAACAGATTTCCAACCAAATTCAATGTTAGTTATTTCGTCAGAATCGGTTACTGGTCTTACTGTATAACCGGTAGCGTTTGTTGCTCCCGCAGGCCTGTTTAGCAATCCAGGTCTAAACCCTTCAGACCATGTCAAGTATGTCATAACATCTTCATTAACATTCCATGACAATGTGGCTTTTCCGATAACACCATCGGTTTCAGCTTTATCTGGAAAATCTAATGGATCTAAGAAAGGATTTCCATAATTGCTTCCAGGTCCATCAAACTGAGCTGATAGGTTGGTACCAAATCTTTGTTGGTCACCTCCGCCAAATCCAGTTCCAAAAGCTGCATTAGCTGACCCTTCAAGATCAACAGCTACATCATACCAGCGAGCACCAACAGTTAATTCAACATCATCTGACATTGCTATTGATAACTCACCGAAAACACCTTTTTGTTCATCAGTTCTTTTAACATCATTAACAAAAACAACAGGAGGTTCATATGGACCTCTGCCTGAATGCCAGCCCTCAGCAGCAAATTGTTTTGATTTTAATTCTCCTTCATCGTCAAGGATAGCTTGATATCCATATACAGATGTATCTGTTAAGGCATAGTTAGTTCCCCAGCCAATATCACTACTTAATGAACCAGGATATATAAACATATTATGTTCAAGTAACTCCAAATCACTAATGAAGACACCGGCAGTAAGGTTCATATTGTCTGATATATCAGTGTTTATTCTCAATTCATGAGTTGATACGCTTAAATCATTAATAGCATCAACATATAAGTCAGGAGCACCACAGTGACCAACAGGCTGTCCGTCTTCTACACCTAAATTATCCGCAGTTGTACCAGTTACATAGGTTTGATATGTTACATAATAATCACAAATATAATACGGAAGATATTGTCCAACATATAAATAATCTGTGTAATCGATTATTTGATCAGAAGCTCTGTCGGTATATGCACCAGCATAAACAATATCAAGGTCACCAATAGAACCTTCCAAGGTTACACTAAAGTTATCATAATCATCAGTCAATCTATCATCATGGTATCTTTGTACTTCAAGATCACCCAAATCAGGATCAACAAAAAATACCCCGTCACTCTCTAAATTTTGTTTAGAAACTGCTATTAATGCATCCCAATTATCATTGATTTCATGTTTTAAAGTTGCTCTAAACCCTCTGTATAATGAAGGATTTACATCTTCTTTAACATTTGCATGAGCTGAATCATAAGTTACTGCACCTAAATCATCTCTTTGATCAGCTTGCATACCATCTCTTGCAGCAGAGACAGGAAGACCATTATCTCTTACAGTACCAGCTGGTCTAAATCTTGCAGATAAACTAGCATCAACTGAACCAGCGACCTGATCAATATACCCGCCTCTTTTATCTCTATACGCAACGAATCTTAATGCTGATTTTTCACCTAATGGGATATTGTTAACATACTCAAATTTATTTCCAGTATCGCCTTCAGGAGTCACTCTAAATTCATATTCATAACTACTTGAAGACTCACCAATAACTGGCTTGTTGGTAATCATTCTTACAACACCTGCTTGTGAGCTAGCGCCAAATAAAGTTCCTTGTGGTCCACCTAATACTTCTATTCTAGAAATATCAGCAGCATAAACATCAAGATTTCTTCCAGGTTGAGCTAATGGTTGTTCATCTAAATAAAATGCTACGTTTGGAGCTAATCCTCCAACACCTGCAGTTGTCATATTTGGTGTTGTTGATGCAAGACCTCTAATATAAATAGTGCTTGTACCAGGTCCGGCTCCGCCAGCTGTTACTCCAGGTAATTGAAGAAGATAATCTTCAAATACATTTATACCTCTTTCTTCAAGAGTTTCTTCTCTAATAGCTGATACAGAGACTGGGACATCTTGTAAACTCTCAGCTTTTTTACGAGCAGTAACTACTATTTCTTCTACTGTTGCGTTACTTTCTGCATTTAATACACCAGTTACAGTAGAGGCGTTTAATAAAGCAAAAGCAGATAAAGAAGGTAATAATTTGTTATGAATTTTTTTATGGTTATTCAACATATTAATATCCTATATAAGTTAAGAATTGCTAAATAAACAAAGTTCTGGTTTCCCCAGTTTATCCCCCAGAGAAGTTTAGCTTTATTTATAGACCAGCAATTTCAGTAAATCGGTCTGACATATATAATACCACCATAAATTAAGGATGCAAATTTAATTGGTTTTAGTATTTCCTAGAAAAAAACTTGTAATTATGTTTCACTAAAAAACTCAAACATAATTATTTAATTAATGGACAAGCTAAATAAATCTAGATTTCTACTTTCTGTACTATTTCTAACAACTATAACTGCAGTTGTTTTTTTTAATCTTGATGCATCATCAAAGTTTTTTAAGGATACACAAATTGCAATCTCAGAATCATTAGGATGGTTCATTATTTTAACTGCTAATGGTTTCTTGATATTTTCAACATATTTAATTTTCACTAGGTATAAGAATATAAGATTAGGTGGGACAAATGCCGTCCCTGTATATTCCTACTCAAACTGGATAGCTATGCTTTTTAGCGCTGGTCTTGGTATTGGTCTTTTATTTTATGGAGTAGCTGAGCCAATTGGCAATCTAAATGATTATCCAGAGATGACAGATAATCTGTCTTATAATGCTGGCAAAGCATTGGGATTAACAAATTTGCATTGGGGCTTACATGGGTGGGCTGTATATTCAGCACTAGGTTTATGTTTTGCTTTTGCTTCGTATAACAGAAAAAAAGCATTTAGAGTCAGCTCATTATTAGGAACCACTGTAGAGAACAATAAACCTCTTGCAGCTATAATTGATATTATTGCAATCTTGACAACAATTATTGGTATTGCAACTTCTCTTGGTTTAGGTGCATCACAAATTAATGGCGGCCTAAACTTCGTGTTTAATATAGAAGTTAATGAATTTACCATTATCATATTAATAACTCTTTTAGGACTAATAAGCGTATGTCTAGGGCTAGATGCTGGAATTAAACGTTTATCACAAATTAATATGATTATAGCTGTATCTTTGGTCCTCGCAGTTTTATTTATAGGGCCTACTGTATTTATTCTTAATGCGATGGTCCAAAATGCTGGTGTTTATTTTAATGAAATTATAAGGCTATCGACTTGGACAGAAGCTTACAATGACTCTATATATCAAAATGGCTATACCTTGTTCTATTTTACTTGGTGGTTTGCATGGGCCCCTTTTGTATCATTGTTTATTGCAAGAATTTCATACGGTAGGACTATTAAAGAATTTATTACTGGTGTCTTATTTGTTCCATCTCTAATAGTTTTTATATGGATGGGAGTTTTTGGTAATTCTGCAATGTATTTACTTGTAAACAATATCTCAGATATAGCTGGTGCGGTAAGTGAAAATGCAAGTACAGCATTGTTTGTGTTATATGATTCAATGAGTTTTTCATTTGCTTTATCTGTGATTTCTTTAATTTTAATTGTTACTTTTTTTGTAACATCATCAGACTCAGGTGCTCTAGTAGCCTCTATGTTATCTTCCAAAAAAGGAGCAGAGATTGATGGTGACTCTCCAATAGTTTCTAGAATAACTTGGGCAATACTTTTAGGTGTTGTAGCAGCGGTACTTTTAAAAGCAGGTGGCTTGGGAGCACTTCAAACGGCGGTTGTAATTTTTGGAATACCTTTTTCAATAATTACAGCATTCGCCTGCAGGGAGCTTTATAGATCTCTTGAAGATGAATTAAATAGTTAATTTATTTCATCGTCTAATTTTTTAAGTTCTTCCTCTGTCATATCATCTTCGAAGATTAATTGTTGATTAGCATTGTCAGTCTTTTTCAATTTTTTTCCAACAATCAAAGCAATGGCAACTAATATTAAAATTAAACCAATTTGATATAACATATGAGTTTCCTATATATAATTATTTAGTCTTTATAATATAACTACATATGAATGCATTAGACAATATATTAAATAGAGTTTCGGCAAGATCATTAACAGAGCCCTACCCGACTCAAGATGAAATGAATAAGGTTTTTAAAGGAGCATTGCGCGCTCCTGATCATGCCTGGTTAAGACCTAGCAGCTTTATTCAAGTCACTGGAGAAGGAATTGATAAATTATCAGAAATATTCGAAGAATATGCAAAAACCGTTCCTGATATAAAAGATGAGATAATTACAAAATATAAAAATGCGCCATATAGAGCACCGATGATAATTATTTTGGTTAATTCAATTAAGGAACACCCTAAAGTACCCGAAATTGAGCAAAAACTATCTACTGCAGCATCGGCACAAAATATTCTATTATCATTAAATGCTCTCGGCTATTCAGCGATTTGGAGAACTGGAAAATTGGCGTTTAATCCATTTGTAGCATCAAAACTTAATCTTGAAACCAATCAAGAAATTCTAGGTTATATATATGTAGGAACAGCAGATGGTACCAACAAAAAAATACCAGAATTAAATATTAAAGATTTTGTAAGTTATTTATGAGTTATTTTTTTTATAAATATATGCAGCAGTAAATGCCATGCATGTAAATATTAATTCAGAGATTAACGATGCAACAGCTATTTCAGTTTCATAATTAATAGCTGTTAGTACATTAAAAATTCCTGCAATTAAAAAAATGAGTCCAGCACTAAATATCCATTGATATTGTTTCGTTACAAATGAAAGGATAGACATTATTGATGTGCCAAGAAAAAAAGCAGTAAAGTCTCTTACTTGAGTATTTCTTGCATCCCCTTCCATATAAAGCATGCTTAAAGATTGAGCTGCTGATTCGGGTGAAAAAATCCATTGTGCTGAAATGATACCAAGAACTGTTGCTAGAAGAATTGATAATGTATTCGCTATTTTCATAATAATATTTTTTCAGCGTCAGGTAAGTTATTGTGAACGATTTCATTATTATTGCAAACTACATGATGGGTATTAGTTTCATTCTTAAAAGAAACTGAAAATCTAGCCTCATCGTTAATTAAATGAAGTGCGCAATAACCCTCAATAGCTATACACTCATCAATATTTTTACTTTCTAACATTTCTTTAACATAAGGTATTCTTTCTGGCTCTTCATCGTAATGAGGGCAACAAATACCTTTTACAAAACCAAGGCATGGAATGATTGCTTGATGGTCTTTAAAGGAATCAGTAATACCTTTTTCAAACCAACATATTGCTCCAGCACTGACCCCACTCATAATAATATTATTTTCATATGCATTTTTTAAAATTGTATCTAATCCCCATTCTCTCCAAACAGCTAGCATACTTTTAGTATTGCCCCCGCCTACGTATATTATGTCTTGTTTTAATATGTGTGATTCTAGATCGATTGTTCTTTTAAAAAAATCAATGTGTGATGTTATACAATCTAAAGAATCAAAAGCTTTATAAAAATTATCAATATAATCTTGATCATCACCAGTAGCTGTTGGAATAAAACAAATTTTTGGTTTTGATTTATTAGATTGTTTTACTATATATTTTTCAATTTTAAGTTCGCCAATCTCTCTACCAAATCCACCTCCACCAATTGCAATTATTTGTCTCATAAATTATCTACAATTTTTTTAATTTCTTTAATGTGTTCGGTTGTTGTTCTACAACAACCACCAACAACTGAAGCACCCTTATTTATCCACTGGACAACAAAATCTTTATATTGATCAGGATTTATAGGTTGATGGTTATGATAATGCCATTCATCAGAATCACTCACAAAACCTTCAAGTTTATTTTTTTTATAAATAGATGAGTTAGCATATATACCAAAAGATTTTTCTTTCGCGAGTTTATCTATTGCGAGACTTGCTGTATCTGCATGAACACAGTTAACTAATTGACAATCTATATCTAGCTTAAGTCCTTCTTCGATAGCTAAATCTAATAGTTCAGTACTTGGAAGTCTATTAAGCTTGTTGCCTCTTGTAGTCCAGCTTAACCAAACTATATCTGAGTATTTTTTTGCAGTTGAAGCAGCTATTGTACCTTCGTATATCGATGCCATTGTTTCACATATAATTACATCAACCTCATTGTTATATATGGAACCTAAAGTTTCATAAAATTTTCTAAGAGTTTTTTCTTTTGAACTTAAATCTGGTCTAAATGTTACATGTATGGGTGGATAGCACCCTGCAATTTTAGTATCAGTTCCAGTTTTTATAACTGCTTCTTTGCAAAGTTCAAGAGAGCGCTTTGCCAAATCCTCGTATGCAGGAGCCGTTGGTTCTCTTTTTAATAATTCTGGAGTCGCCTGATAATTAGATGTAGTTATAACGTCTGCACCAGCTTCAATATTATCTATATGAATCTGCTTAATTATTTCTGGATTATGAATAAGTGAATATGCAGACCAGATAGATGTTTTAAAACTTGGGAGATACTCACCCCTATTTTCCAATTCTGTACCTAAGGCTGAATCTAAAATTAATGGCTTCATTTTTAAATATGTATGTTTAAAAGTTAAACATTATACTTATTATTAAATTCAATTAATCTATTTTTCCATTTTCTTGTAAGAAAGTTGAACTCTGTTGGTCTTACAATAAATTCTTGAAAGATGGCATTTCTATCTACCATTAATATAACTATTTGTTCAATCTTTGTTCCAAACATTACATTATGCGCATTTGCATAAGCGCAACCTTGTAAAAAATAATCTTCAATCCACTCTCTTTTTTTAATCTTTTTAGCAGTTTTAAAATCTATGAGAGTTGGAATACCCTCATATTCACCAACACAATCAGCTGTACCTGCATATAAATTATCAAGCAATAAACCAACTTCAAGACCCCATATTTCAGTAATGCCATTTAAGCCATCTTTGATAAATTTATCTGAAATATTTTTAGCTAATAACTGATCATGCGTTTCCTCAAAATTATTCCAAGATTTTCCATTTAAATAATTTTCAATTGCTTCATGAACAGCTGTACCTATATCGGTACTTTGTTTAATGATTCTTTCAGCCTCCTCTTCACCAACTCTATTTCTCCATTGCAAGAGACCATCTTTTGATTTTGATGTACCTGATAAAACCGTAGTAACACTTGGGACTGGTTTATTGTTTGAATCTAAATAATGTCTACCTATGTCAGTATCTACTCTCTCCAATATTGGATATTTGAATTTATCATTAATAATCATAAGAAATGGTTTTTTAAAACAGTTAAGTTATCTTCATAATTTTTCCAGTAGTTGACTCCTGATTTATATATAGGTTGTCTTACTTGTTCTGAACTCGCAGTTTTTACAGGTCTTTTTGATTTATAAAAATCCATACAAGATTCTTCAAAATCTAATTCTAAATAATTCAGCAGTTTCTTTACTTCGGACTCAGGATTTTCAATTACATCCTCGTATACTATTTTATATATCGAATCTGGAAAAATACTATTCCAAAATAACATTATTTTTTCATAATCTTTGTAATATCTTGCAATATCATCTAGGTCATATGTAAAGTGCTGACCTTTTGCAAAAAATTGCTTAAAACAACTAAAACATCCATCAAGAGGATTTCTTCTAGCATCAATTATCTTCGCATTTGGAAGAATCATTTTAATTAACCCAATGTATGGAAAGTTATTAGGCATTTTATCAATGAAAAAGTTTTTTTCTTTTCGGGACCAGATTGTCTCATTGATATATTTATTTCCATATTCAAGAATATCTTCGTCTTTCAGTTCAAACAAACTGTCAGTATAGTTATCTGTATTATTGATAGAACGAATCTTACGCCCAATAGTCATTATATTATGATGCTCTTGGGTACCTTCGATGAGAGAATGAGATGATAAGATTTGTTCAATTAATGTTGAGCCGGCTCTTGGCAATCCTAAAATAAAAATAGGATCCTTAGTTTTATTGCCTCCATTAAAATTTAATTTATTAGTATTTTTATTAAAAAATTCAATTGTTTTATCTATTGAATCTGAATTTAATTGAGCATTGTAATCAAGAGTTTTTCTATGTAGCCAGTTACCCTCTTCATAATATTTAAAAGATACGTCAAAATTTTTATTTGACTCATATGCTTTTCCAAGAGCGAATAACATTTGTATCTTTTCAAGATCATGAATATTTTCTTTTAAGGCAGATTCCATTGATTTGATCTGTTCATTAGAAAATTTATATGTTTTTAAATTTGCTAGACTCCAATATGCTTCTCCACATAGTGGGAAGTTTTTTATAGCATTAATATATGATTGTTCACTTTCAGATCTATTACCAACAGTTTTTTGAGCATGCCCAAGACTTAAATGAACTCTAGGATTTTTGTTATTTTGTTTCAATAAAGTTTGATAGATTTTAATACCTTCATCAAAATTTGAAAGTCTTATATGAATTGTTCCAAGTGCGCCCATAGCCTCAAGATTATTTGGGTCAAGTTTTAATAAGTTCTCAAAAGCTTTTTGTGCTTGTTGAAATTTATTTTGCAAACGAAAACATTTTGCCAAATTTTCCCAAAGTAATTTAAAAGTTGGATTTAATTGAATACCTCTTATAAAAAGTTTTTCTGCAATAGGATAATTATTTTGTTTAAAAGCCAATAACCCTAATAACCTGAGTGCATCAACATTATTTTTATCTTTTTTAAGAACATTTTTATAAGCTTCTTCGGCAAGCTTGTTTCTACCAGCCTTTACATGCCTGATGCCCTTATAGAGTTCTGAATATAATTTATTTGATTCAAAAAAATCTTGAATTGTTTCCTCGGATTTTTCTATTTCTCCTTTATCTATATAGATATTTGATATCTCTCTTATAGATTCTATTGTTGGTGATATTTTATTTAATGTTATTAAGCAATCAAGGGCAGCATTCTGATCTCCAATAAAAGTTAGGAGCTTATATTTCTTTTCTAAATAAGTAATATCATCAGGAAATAAACTAATACATCTATTAACAAATTGAATAGCATTATTAGGTTTGTTAGTTTTAATATAAATTAAAATAATTAAATCAAGTGAATCTTTATCTTCAGGATAAACTTTTAATATTTCATCAAGTTGTTCAAGTGCGTCATTTACTTTATTATCTTTGAATAAATCAATTGCATTTTTAAAAGCATAATTTGTTTTATTTAATTCAGACATTAAAGAAATTTACCAATCCTAACTGGAATATATCAGTTATAAGTATAACTATTTTATTATCTGTGTTGTTGTCATTTTTTGTCTTACAAGACCCTGTAAGGACTTCTTCTATTCTCTCAGAGATTTATATGAATTTGTCTACGAGATTTGAATCTGTATATCTATATGGGAGTTTTTGTTTATTTTTGTTTTTAATTATTTTAGCAATATCAAGCTATGGCTCAGTTGTTATCAATATTAAAAATAAGAAAGAATATTCTATAACATCATGGTCCTCAATGCTTTTTGCTGCGGGGATAGGTGCAACTTTGCTGTATTGGTCTACAATTGAATGGATTGAATATTATAATATTTTGTCTGCAGACGATAAGTATAATCGCTCAGATTCATTGATTTATTCAAGAACATATCCAGTTTTTCACTGGGGTCCAACTGCATGGAGTATATATTGTTTGCCGGTTGTTGCATTTGGTTTATCTCTTACAAAAAAACCAAACTCATCATTAACATTTTCTGGAATTCTCAATATAAATAATAAATTCTTAAGGCTGTTATTTGATGTAATCTTTATAGGTTCTATAATATGCGCCGCTGGAGTGGGATTAGGTCTTTCTTTTCCATTAATTTCATCTGTAATATCAACAATTTTTAATATTGAAAGGACTTTTGTCTTAGATATAACAACTATTGTTATTTGTTCATCTATATTTGCTACTAGTGCATATTTTGGAATACAAAAAGGTATTAAGAGACTCAGTAATTTGAATATTATTCTTGTGATATTATTTTTATTCTTGGTATTTTTCCTTGGACCAACAAAATATATTTTTATAAATTCAGTTGATACTTTGTTATTTTACTTTGGTGAATATTACAATCTTAGCTTAACAACAGGTACAAATATTAGTATTGATTGGACAGTATTTTATTGGGCATGGTGGTTTGCACTAGCACCTATGGTAGGAACATTTTTGGTAAATATATCAAACGGAAAAACTATTCGTGAAATTATATTAGGCACTATTTTTATAGGTAGTATGGGTTGTGCTTTCAGCATGTTAATTT
>Ga0181597_10004701_pt1 | contig 13428 bp, 11 predicted proteins | sample 041ome_5_FD_148647 | JGI IMG/M metagenome (GOLD analysis project Ga0181597, IMG submission 148647) | Coastal salt marsh microbial communities from the Groves Creek Marsh, Skidaway Island, Georgia - 041403US metaG (spades assembly) | ecosystem: Environmental > Aquatic > Marine > Intertidal zone... | reverse complement strand
CTAATTATTACTGACTTGACCATTGATTCTATTGCTTTTTTGGCTTTAGTTATTCGGCCTTCTCAAAAAAGCTGGGATATCCAATAATGATTCGTCAATATCAGTTTTTTGGACACTTTTATTTTCCACCTCTCCAATTCTGATATCCCTAGGTGCAGAGCCAGCATCCAAATCCACTTTTGGAGCTATTGGTAACGAAGCCTTAAGAAAATCTTTTTGAATATTTTCCTCTACACCGTCGTTATCATCGTTCTTCTTCCCCATACCCGTGACTCTCTGGAAAAGATTTCTTCCTTTCTTTGCCGTACCAGATAAACCCGTATTTACTAATGCCGCCGCGTTAAAGGGATCCGGCTCCTTAGTTTCAGTTACATCAATTGATTTTGCTGTTAAGGTAGGAGCGGAGGGGATGAAATTATTGTGAGCTTTATTAGTAGGAGGCTCTGTATCGACCGGCAAATTCATCGCTAAACCTGAGGATGCAACAAAATTATCATCAGCAGTCTCTCGCATACCAGCGTCTATTTGATTTGGGTTGGGTAAATTGACACTGCTTTCGGATGTTTTAATAAAATTATCAATAACTTCATTATCATCATCAATAACTTCATCATCTGTGCCTGTCTTTTTAAACAGCTCAGACGTAAACTCTTCTTTCAGCTGTTTAGAAACTATGCTTTTTTCAGAACTTGTAATTACTTCTTCTTCTTTAGATACGCCTTCTTGGGTTGGCGCTACTTGGCTAGAAACTAAAGTCATTTGAGGCCTTGGTTTTGCTGCAATACCTTCGGCTGAAATTCCTGTTGCCACTACTGACACTCGCATAAGACCGTCAAGTTTTTCATCAAATGTAGATCCAAAAATTATATTTGCATCCACATCAACTTCTTCTCGAATACGGTTTGCCGCTTCATCGACTTCAAACAACGTCATATCCATACCACCCGTAATATTGATCAAGACACCACGAGCTCCCTTCATTGACATATCGTCAAGCAATGGATTCTTTATTGCTGATTCCGCAGCATCTACAGCGCGTTTTTCACCGCTAGCTTCCCCTGTCCCCATCATTGCTTTTCCCATCTCACTCATTACGGTACGGATATCGGCAAAATCTAGGTTTATCAAACCAGGCATAACCATTAAGTCTGTTACACCCCGAACACCCTGATGAAGAACATTGTCCGCCATATTGAATGCATCTGCAAAGGTTGTTTTCTCATTTGCTATTCTAAATAGATTTTGATTTGGAATAATTATTAGAGTATCGACATACTTGGTCAATTCTTCGATACCTTGTTCCGCAAGCCGCATTCTATGTGCGCCCTCGAAATGAAATGGTTTCGTCACAACACCAACAGTTAGAATACCTCTTTCACGCGCAGCTTGCGCTATTACAGGGCCCGCACCTGTGCCAGTTCCCCCACCCATTCCAGCTGTAATGAAGACCATATTACTGTCACCAAGCTCTGCCAGGAGTTGGTCCATAGCTTCCTCAGCGGCAGCTCTTCCAACATCAGGTCTCGAGCCTGCTCCAAGGCCTTGTGTCACGGTCATCCCTAATTGCAAACGTCTATCAGCTAGCGAATTACTTAAAGCTTGATTATCCGTATTGGTGACAATAAAATCCACGCCTTCCAGATTGGATCTGATCATGTTATTCACGGCATTCCCGCCAGCACCGCCAACACCGACAACACTAATTCTTGGTCTCATTTCGATATTATCGTGTGGAGTTGAAAAGTTGATTGTCATTTAAGCCTCCGATGTTTTTGAATTGAAAGTTGGTTGCGATATAATTTTTTTAGCCTCTGATTTAATATTTATTGTGTTTGTGCTACTCATCGATTTAATAACGGGCGGTCTTCGAAGGACAGCGCCATTAACTGAAATACTTGCGCGTAAAGATATTTGGTTAGACATTTAAAAGTTCTCCCTAATCCATGAGCCAACTTTTCCAAAAACTCCATTTGGCTCTACCCTATCCATAATTCCATAGCCGGAATTATTGAATCTTGGATCAACTCCGTAAGCTAATAAGCCTACACAAGTTGAAAATGCTGGCCCCGACACGGCATCAGCCAATCCATTTGTTCTCATGGGTCTCCCGAGGCGAACTTGTTTGTTTAATATGCTCTGGGCCAAATCCCGAAGTCCAGGTAGCTGGCTTCCCCCTCCTGTCACAACTAGTCGTCGACCGGCGATTGGATCTAATCCCGATTTAGCGATACTTTCTTTGATAAGCTCCAGAATCTCCTCCAACCTTGGTTGGATAATACTGATAAGTTTTGATTTTTTGATTTGCGAATTAGTCGTTTGCGTATCATCGCCAACTTGCGGAAACTCTATAAGCTCTCGATCATCAATTGCAGATAATATTGCATTTCCATGCAGAGTCTTTAATCGTTCGGCTTCGACAAGCGAAGTTGATAAACCCCTAGCAATATCATTTGTGATATGAGTGCTCCCGATTGGAAGGCAATCCGTGAAAATTACATTACCTTCAAAAAATATTGCTATTGTGGTGGTTCCACCTCCCATATCAACAACCGTTACTCCCAAGTCAATCTCATCTTCTACTAAAGAAGCTAATCCTGCCGCAAAAGGAGAAACAACGAAGGTCTCTATATTTAGATGACACCGTTCGACTACCGTTTTTAGGTTTTGCTTTGGACCAGATTCAGCAGTTACTATATGCATTTTTGCAGCGAGGTTTTTTCCAGCCATACCACATGGGTCTTTTACACCTCTATTCCCATCTATTGAGAAGTCGATAGGAAGCACATGCAAAAGATCCCGTCCTTTAACAACATCTATGTTTTTTCCTTCTTGCATGATCTTTCCAAGATCGGCTTCTACAATTTGATGTCCATTAATATCCAGATCTATCGCTATTGATTGAGACAACGGACTTCCACCAGAAAGATTGATGTATATACTGTCGATAGTTTCATTCGACATGGTTTCCGCAGACTGAACAGCCCTTCTAATAGAAACTTCACAGGCCTCCATATCTACGATGGCACCATTGCGCATACCCTCGGAGACGTTATGACCAATACCGATGATTCTAATGTTGGATAACTGTTTTGTTATTTCTATATTTCTATCGTTTTCAACTCGGGCAATGAGGCAACACACCTTCGTCGAGCCAATATCTAAGGCAGCAATCACACCATTTTTTGGTCTAATGAATGGTTTTTTCACTGGCAGCCCCTCCTAAACTCTGTCTTCATGTCGTCCTACCCGGTTTTCTAATAACGGAGGCTTTTGCTGGTGTTAATTTGATAATAAATTGATCAATAATCCTCATATCTACTGCAATGACGTCACGATTCAGAACTTTATGTCCTTTCTCTATCGTTGCCAGATTAGACCATGCTTTATCTATTTGTTTTTCCGGTAGTTTAATGTCTATTTTGTCATCGACGCGCACATTCCAACGTCTACTACCAACAAAAGTAAGGGCTTTTACCCGCCTAAATAACTCTGGCTCTTTCTTTAGTATGGGCAAAACTTGCTTTACCTTTGCCGGGGCATCGTTCCCAATAATTATAGGCAGATGCTGAAAAAGGTTGCCACTCAACTTTCGAATAGTAACACCGTCTTCATCAATCAGTGTAAGACGACCATTTTTTTGCCATCTTCCACTTGGCCTGCGTTCCTGTATATTTATTAGTACTTTATCTGGAAGTTGTCTTTGAATGTGTGCTGTTTTAACCCACGGTAAGGCCACAACACGGCTTTGAATAACATCTAGATCTAAACCTAAAATTGGTTCACCGAGCTTTACATTCAACGCTTCAAGTAAACTGGCTTTAGATGTATTCTGTCGACCATTGACTAAAACCTCATCAACAACCAACCCCACCGCACCAGAAATGGAAACTTGATACTTTGGAAGTTCCGATAAAAATCGGTCCCCATAATCATTAGTTTTAAGTACGATACTAACAATGAGGATTATAAACATGCCAGAAAGTGACCAACGCAAACTTCGCCCCAGAACATTTGGGGCAAATAAGACCTTCTTTCCCAAGAGTTGAAATTTTTGATAGATGGTTTCGTTATTTTTTAGAGATCGCACCGTGCTACCTCCACAATTTTAGAAACAAGGGCTGGGAAATTAATCCCTTTAAAAGCAGCCTGCTCTGGTATTAAAGATGTCTCAGTCATACCCGGTTGTGTGTTGATTTCTAAAAGATAAAGTTCACCTGGTACTTTTTTAGTATCATCATATCTAAAGTCGGTTCGCGTTACCCCCCTGCAACCAAGGGTTTTGTGAGCACAGAGCGCAGCATCTAATGCCTGCGTTGTTACTAAATCAGGCAGATGAGCCGGATAGACATGAACAGAACCGCCTGCCTTGTATTTTGCGTTATAATCATAAAACCCTCTATCTGAGGTAATTTCAGTAACACAAAGCGGTTCTCCATCCAAAACACCCACTGTTAATTCCCGTCCAGGAATAAACTCTTCTACCAAGAAACGGTCTCCAAAATTCCAATTTTTCACAATTTGATCAACATTATTTTGGTTGAATTTTATGATATTAACTCCGACACTTGAGCCTTGATCGATTGGTTTAATGACGAATGGCATGGAGTAGGTTTCCATGAAGCGAAGATTATTTTTGGTCTCGACTGTTCCTTTTGGACATTTCAAGCCTGCCTTCCTAAACAATTCCTTTGTTCTAACTTTGTCGATTGCAAGAGCTGATGCTTGCACACCAGAATGCGTATATGGAATACCCATTATATTCAATAAACCTTGAATATTTCCGTCTTCTCCCATAGGTCCGTGTAATGCATTAAAACAGATATCAGGACGAGTTTTCGCCAAGACATTCCCTATATCTCTATCAACATCAATTTCACTGACTCTATAACCCGCTACACGTAATGCGGCGGAGCAGGCCTTTCCACTGGCCAAAGAAACCTCACGCTCTGAAGACCAACCTCCCATGAGTACCGCCACATGAGCCGTCATTCTTTTTCTCCAGACCATGAAGAAATATCTCTTTTAACAGTTCCTATTCTTCTGATTTCCCAGTTTAATTGTATCCCCGAGGTATCTAAAACTTGTTTTCTGACAAGTTCACCTAATGTTTCAAGGTCATGAGCCGTAGCGTCACCAGTATTAATCAAAAAGTTGCAATGTTTTTCTGAAACCTTCGCCGCACCAAAATGCTTCCCACGACATCCTGCGGCATCTATTAGCTTCCAGGCCTTATAGCCGGTTGGGTTTGCAAACGTACTACCACCCGTTTTTTTCTTTATCGGCTGACTTTTTTCTCTCTGACGTTGAATAGTTTCCATTTTAAATTTAATGTCTATTGAATCGGAAAAGGGCGCTTTGAATAAGGCCGATAAAAATATCCAACCTTCATCAATCTCGCAGCATCTGTAACCCATACCTAATTCGTCGGCAGCTATGACGTGCAATCGGCCACCGGGATCTATGACCTCTGCCTCAATTAATACATCTTTAAACTCGGTCCCATAGGAACCAGCATTCATCCGCAATCCCCCTCCTATTGTTCCTGGAATTCCGCTCAGGAATTCCAGCCCTCCTCTTTTGGCATTTAATGCTACTTTGGCCGCTTGAGAATTTAAAACTGCACTTCCAATACGAAGTGTTTCTTCTAACAACACAATATCGGAAAATGGTTTTCCAAGCTTTATAACAACACCCGGAATCCCCCCGTCTCGAATTAACAAATTAGACGTCGCACCAATAACGGTTACCGGAACCCCTTCATTATTATTTTCCAAAAATATACTAAGATCTTCTGCATCTGCGGGACGAAAAACAACTTCCGCCAATCCTCCCACTCGAAACCAAGTAAAAGGGCTCATGTCTACATACTCTGTATAACGACCACGAACTTTTGGAAGCATTGTTATGAGTGGATTACTCTTTTGAAAAATATGATGATCACTGGTAGTCATTGTATTGTAACCGCCTCCTCTATTTCATGAGATGGATTTAGGTCGGTTAATATTTTGCTCTTGTTACTGGTCTCGGTTGTTATTGGCTCTAACTGATTCACTCCAAAGATATGTTCCAATTCTTTTGGCAATGCTTGTGCTAATGTTGTTATATTCCCTGCACCGAGAAATATAATAAAGTCGCCTGGGGTCGCTATTTCAGCTATTCTAGAGGCCAATGTAACTGGGTCCTCTAGATGAAACGCCTGACATTGACCACTTTTATTAATGCCCTCAACCAGACTTTCTGAATTACAACCGTCGATGAAAGGCTCACCGGCAGCATAAACATCGGTTATAAAAACAATATCGGCATCTTGGAAACAATTACAAAAATCATCAAATAGATCTCTTAGTCTCGTGAAGCGATGCGGCTGCATGATTGCAATAACTTTACCTTCTACACAAGCTAGCCTACTCGCATCTAGAGCGGCAGCAATCTCAACTGGGTGATGCCCATAGTCATCTATTATTGTAATAGAATTAACTTCACCAGTTTTTGTAAATCTTCTTTTGACCCCCTGAAACTCTTCTAAACTTTTTCTAATAACCCCCTCTGATAATCCCATTTCAAAAGCAACTGCGATGGAAGCAAGTGCATTAAGCACGTTATGCTTTCCGTACATTGGCAGTATAACATTGTTGATCTCTTGAGAGACTTTCTTTTTATCCCGCAGAGTTATGTCAAAGCAGGTACCTTTGGCTACACTTGTTATATTAGAAACACGGATATCTGCATCCTTCGAAGAACCGTAAGTAATCACACGACGATCGACAACCTGAGTTACGATCTCTCTAACAACGGGATGATCGACGCAAACCACTGCAAAACCATAAAATGGCAAGTTTGTAATAAAGTCTAAAAAGGCTTTTTTTAATGTTTCAAAATCACCGTGAAAATCTAGGTGTTCCGGGTCAATATTCGTTACGATAGCGATGGTGGCTGGCAATTTATTGAAAGTACCATCAGACTCATCGGCTTCCACAACCATCCAATTCCCATCCCCAATACGGGCGTTAGTACCGTAAGAATTGATAATACCTCCGTTAATCACTGTTGGGTCCAAGTTTGCAGCATCCAGCATTGACGCGACTAGTGAAGTCGTTGTTGTTTTTCCATGGGTCCCCGCGCAGGCTATCGACCACTTCAACCGCATTAATTCACCCAACATTTCCGCACGATGAACTACTGGTATCTGAAGTTTTCTTGCCGCTACCAATTCGGGATTATTAAATTTAATTGCTGTCGACACAACAATGATAGAAGCTCCTGAAATATTTTGATTTTTTTGACCAATAAATATTCTTAACCCCAGGTTTCGAAGTCTAGCAACATTAGGGCTTTCAGAAATGTCACTCCCTTGCACCTGATAATCTAGGTTATGTAATGTTTCGGCGATACCACTCATTCCGATTCCGCCAATGCCAACAAAGTGAATTAGACCAATATCAATTGGGAGTTTTCTCATAATCCTCCCCCAATTTTTGTGCAGTATTCGTTCGTTTAAATTTTGATTTTAATTCCGATATATTAGCTTTCGTTACCTGGGATATTAAATCGGCAAGGACCTCCGAAGATTTTGGAGTTCCAAAGTTACGAGAAGCATGGGCCGCAGATCGAAGCTTCTCATAATCAGTCAAAAGCTCTTCAAGGAAGTTGGCTAAAGCCTTTGGTTGTAAATTACTTTCATCAAAACTCCATGCTCCACCAGATTTTACCATCGCATCTGCATTAATTTTCTGATGATTATCAATAGCGAATTGATAAGGGATAAATATAGCGGGCCTTCCTATGACACTTAACTCGGCTACAGTTGACGCACCAGATCGGGAAATAACTAGATGTGAGTTTTTTATTTTCTGAGATATGTCATTAAAAAATGTTTTAATGTCAGATTTCTGTTTGGCTGTTTTATATATGGCCACTACTCTTGATAGGTCTTCTTTTCGACATTGTTGTGTGATCGAAAGATTTTTTCTTAGAGAAGTTGGCAATAATAAGAGTGCTTTGGGTACAGTATCTGAAAGAATCTTTGCACCTGCACTTCCTCCAATCACCAAAATGTTTATTTTGGTATCGGCGTTAATAATTGGATAGGATGACGACCGGGCTTTTTTCATTTCGTTCCGGACAGGGTTACCAACCAATACCGTCTTAGAATGCTTATCATTCAAGCCTTTAGTTAGTTCAAAAGAAGTGGCTATAATGTGAGCAATACTCGAAAGCCATCTATTTGCGCGGCCCAGTACAGCATTTTGCTCATGAAGTATGATAATACTTCGACTTATAAAAGCGGCTATGACCGGCCCAACTGTTGGATATCCACCAAATCCAACCACAATTTCTGCATCAAACTTTTTCATAAAATATCGACTTAAAACAATCCCCTTAATTAGCGTCCAGAAAGCTCTTGTTTTAGGTCGGATACCACGGCCGCTAAAACTTATAGCGGGAATACATTTTACATCCCACGATCTAACGGAAGGCTGCAAATCCATCGCCCTCGTATCCGTGAGGCAAAGAACACTATGCCCTCTCTTCGAAAGCGCTTCTGCTAAACCAATCGCTGGGAATACGTGCCCACCAGTTCCTCCAGCGGCTAATATCACCCGCACCGCGCTCATAGTCGCTCCTCTCGCCCTGGTCTTTTTCGGGTCAAGGCAAGAACAAAACCCATCCCAATCGACAAGGCTATAAACGAAGACCCCCCATAGCTTATAAAAGGAAGCGTCATACCTTTTGCCGGAATTAATTGTAACGAGGACGCTATATGCACAAATGCCTGCAAACCAAACTGCGTTAATAAACCCGCAGCCGCTAGAAATATAAATAAGTTTGCCTCAGAGATTAATCGTAAAAACCCTCTTAAAACGATACATACAAAAACACCCATCAAAGCAAGAGCAACAAGCGCACCAAATTCTTCTCCAGTTACAGCAAATATAAAATCTGCATGTGCATCAGGTAAAAAATCCTTTATCTCGCCTTCCCCAGGTCCTGTTCCAACAACGCCCCCATTTGCAAAGGCTTCCAATGAGCGATCAATTTGATAAGTATCTCCAGCAGCCGGATCTAAAAAGCGATCTATACGAGAACGCACATGCTCCAAAGTAAAATAGGCACCTAATAAACCTGCAAAACCAACTACGATGAATGTTAGAACCAAAGCTATTGGCAGGCCAGCCAGAAAAAACTGACAAAACCATACCGCCGAAATTATGACAGTTTGTCCAAGGTCAGGTTGGCTGAGCAGTAAAGAAATGACACAGCCAAAACAAAATATGCATATCCAATGCCCTGGAAAACCGGGTTTTTGCCGCCACTCTGCAAACATCCAAGCAGCAAAAACTGCAAAACAAGGTTTCACAAACTCGGATGCTTGTAGCGAACCTCCCCAAATTGAAAGCCATCGTTGTGAACCTTTTATTTCTGCTCCAAAAATTAAAGTGAAAATTAACAGCATCAACCCAGCAGCAAAGCCTATACTCGCTATTCTTCTTACATTTTTAGGCGATAGTAATGACGTAAGAAAAATAATTAATAATCCAAGTGGAACAACAATAAAGTGCCGCTGCACGAAATGAAAACTATCGAGATTCAGCCTAACAGCAACCGCTGGACTAGCGGCAAATATCATAAGAACGCCAAACATTATTAATGCCAAAAGCGCACCCAGCGACCAACGATCAACCGTCCACCACCATTGGCCAAGCAGACTCATATCCGTTCTTGCCAGTGTGCTCATGACAAGCAACTCCTCAAACCCGGGTTGTTCAGTATTTTCTCTTCTATCAAAAGTCGAAAGGCATCACCTCTGGCTTCAAAGCTCTCAAATTGGTCAAAGGAAGCGGCAGCCGGTGACAATAGGATGACAACCTTATCATTGTGGATACTAGGGATATCATTTTTTATTATTTCGATAGCATTTTGGATGGTTCCACAGTTTGTGAATTTGACCACCCCCTTTAATATATCTGCAAATTCTTCAGAGCATTCACCAATTAAGAAAGCATGTCGAATTTTTGGGAAAAAATTACTTAACAAGCCTATACCACCTTCTTTTGACTGCCCACCTAAAATCCAATAAATAGATTCATAACAACTTAATGCTCGTGCGGTGGCATCTGCATTTGTAGCCTTAGAATCATTTATAAAAGTCAGACGGTTAAACGTTCCGACTAATTCTTGACGATGAGGTAATCCAGGAAAACTGGAGATCGCGTTTTTTATAGTATCCTTCGATAGCCCCAGTGTTAATGCGACCGCAGTACCAGCAGCAACATTTTGCCAATTATGGACTCCTGGCAAAATCGTATTATCGTGCAAACTGATAACCACTTCATTTTCACAATTAATATTGCTGACTATATTACCATTGAGAACACCAACTCCATTCTCAGGCACGACCAGACCCGAAATAGGTGTAACACGAAGATTTTTAAATTCATTTTCTTTAAGCCGTTTGGCGATTCCAATACTCTCTGGGTCATCTACACCAATTATTGCAATCGCGTTTTCGGGAAGGCTTTCCATAATCTTAAGTTTAGCCGCTTTATAGCCATCCATTCCGCCGTGGCGATCCAAATGATCTGGAGAAATATTCAGGATTACAGCTATTTCACAGCAAAGTGAGGGTGTGAGTTCAAGTTGGTAGGAACTTAGCTCCAATACTTGATAGCCAGCATCTAGAGTGTTTTCAAATCCAAGAACAGGCAAACCTATGTTGCCGCCTACCTCAATTGGTAATCCAGCGCAGCGCAAAATATGCCCAACAAGGGCTGTCGTAGTCGATTTCCCATTAGTCCCTGTAATCCCTATGATGCGTGGCTCTACAAAATTTTTAACAAAAACTTCTATATCACCAATTATTGGAGTATTTGCTTTCCTTGCTTTTTTGGCGACAACGTGCGGTTTAGGGTACGAATGTGGTATGCCAGGACTTAGGATTAATGCATCAATGTTGGTAAAATCCTCTTTTGTTAAATCACTTATATTTATGCCAAGTAATGCAGTCTCTCTGCATTTTTTGACATCATCATCCCAGGCTATTACTTCTGCACCCCCGGCTTTAAGAGCTTCAGCAGCCGACTGCCCTGAACGAGCCAAACCCATTACCGCAACTTTTTTACCTAGATAACTTTTAGCGGCTATCATCCGGTTACCTCAGCTTCAATGAAGAAAGGCCAATTAAGGCTAAAATAAAAGCGATTATCCAAAACCGAATTACAACAGTTGGTTCGGCCCAACCTTTTTTTTCAAAATGATGGTGCAGCGGGGCCATTCTAAATACCCTTCTACCAGTGATTTTGAAGGAAGCCACCTGAACGATCACAGAAACTGTCTCAAGAACAAATAAGCCACCAATTATGAGTAAGACCAACTCATGCTTGGTGATGATACTGATTACTCCTAAAGAACCCCCAAGAGACAAGGATCCCGTATCGCCCATGAAAACCATTGCTGGAGGAGCATTGAACCACAAGAATCCAAGCCCCGCACCAATTAATGCGCCACAAAAAACTGATAACTCCCCCGCCCCAACTACATGATGTATTTGTAAATAATTAGCGAAAACTGTGTTGCCAACAAGGTAAGCAATCAATGCGAAGCAACCACCCGCAATCATTACCGGTACAATCGCTAGACCATCTAATCCGTCAGTTAGATTTACAGCATTTGACGCACCAACAATCACTAAAATTGAAAATGGGAAAAAGAACCATCCCAGGTGAATCATAACATCTTTAACAAAGGGTATACTTAAGTTATTTTTTGCTCCCGGCTCCATTAAATCTGTTATCATGAAAATAGCCATAAGGCTGAGAAGCACTTGTGCAATAATTTTAAGCCGAGACGATAAACCCTTTGAACTGCCACAGCGGATTTTTAGAAAGTCATCGACAAATCCAATAAATCCAAATCCTACGGTCACAAAAAGCACACACCAGACATAGCGGTTCGACATATCTGCCCAAAGTAATGTTGAGATACAAAGAGCTATCAGAATAAGTAACCCCCCCATAGTGGGCGTACCCTTTTTAAGAAGATGACTCTCAGGACCGTCATCTCGGATCGGTTGCCCCTCGCCTTGTCTATTGCGAAGCCACTCAATCATCTTAGGCCCAATTATAAAGCTCAAAATGAGTGAAGTTAAAATAGCCCCACCCGTCCGGAACGTTAGATATCTAAAGAGATTAAAAATCTGAAAGTCATCTGCAAGAGGGGCTAAATAATTATACAGCATTTTGACTACCCCCAACTTCAAATGACAGATATGGAGAACGGGAATTTGACTTCATATTCTCAATAGCAGAAACAATAGGGGCCATATTCGTTCCCAGTGAACCTTTGATAAGGATCAGATCACCTGCTCTTAATTCCTCTGAAACCTTTTGGGAAACATCACCACTTCTATCTGCATGAACGCAATTTATGGTAGAAGGAATTTTGTCATACAATTCTCGCATTAGGCTACCAATAGTTATTACCCAATCCGGCTTTGCAGCGAGCAAATGATCAAGGAGGTTAGCGTGCAAAGAAGGACCATCGGCTCCTAATTCCAGCATATCACCCAAAATAGCCACACGTCGGCCACCATACTTCGGCACCTTACTGCCTAACACTGCCAACGCAGCCTGCATAGCAATAGGGCTGGCGTTATAACTTTCGTCTATTAGCGTTAAAGAGGCCCCAGATTTCAAGGGAATCTCTACTTGTCCTCCGCGACCACGAGGCAATTGAATGGATTCTAACGATATCGCCGCTTCTTCAACATTTAAATTTAGTGCGTGAATACAGGCAATGACGCCAACTGTATTATATGCGATATGCGAACCAACAAAATCCAACGTGTACTGGATTTTATTTCCTGAAATCTCTAATTCAACCAAGCTACCTTTATCGGTTGTTTCTATTTTCGATAGGCGAACATCGCATACATTATCTCGACCAAAGGTAATTATATTCTCTATATTTGCCCTGCGGGCTTTAGCGATCAGGAACTCACCCCACTTATTATCTAAATTTAAAACAATTTGAGAATCAGGCGACATCCCCAAAAATATTTCTGCCTTGGCATCAGCGATGCCCTGTTCATTCTCGAAATGGCCCAAATGTACGGCGTTTACATTTGTAATTATTGATAATTGTGGTTTAACCAGTTGGGATAGCTGTTTTATCTCTCCCGGCTTGTTCATACCCAATTCAAAAACACCAAATTCAGTTGACTTGGGCATGCGGGCCAAACTAATAGGCACACCTATATGGTTATTAAAATTACCAGACGTCGCATGCACTTTATTTTTCTTCGACAGCACTAGAGACAATGCATCTTTGGTGCCTGTCTTACCAACACTGCCCGTTACAGCCAGTATCTTGGCGTCCACTCGCCTTCTCGAATCGAGAGCGAGTTTTTGTAATGCTTCATGAATATCATCT
>Ga0181597_10004696_pt1 | contig 13431 bp, 14 predicted proteins | sample 041ome_5_FD_148647 | JGI IMG/M metagenome (GOLD analysis project Ga0181597, IMG submission 148647) | Coastal salt marsh microbial communities from the Groves Creek Marsh, Skidaway Island, Georgia - 041403US metaG (spades assembly) | ecosystem: Environmental > Aquatic > Marine > Intertidal zone... | reverse complement strand
TTGTTTTTTTTTTTTAAAGAGATAATCATAACTTTCGCTATTAAAAATCCCTTTTGTGAATTTGTGTCTTTCAGGTTTAAAACTTGATGGTGGTTTTTCAATATTTGTTAAAATATTATATTTGAACTCTCCACCCTTTTTTATGAATTGATTATAAATTCGTCTTGATATTTCATAAAAAAATGGGTTATCGGAAAAATAAACTTTAGTGTTATTTTTTAGGTTTGAAAAAGAAACACAGTTTTCAATATGTTTATATCCAAAATCATAATATGATTTAATCAGATTTAAATTTCTACAATTTTTTTCACTACTAAAATAAATTGACAGAGGTAAAATTGAGAGAATTAATAAAAATAAAATAAATTTTAAATATCTCATAATTGTGAGATATACTATTGTTTGAACAATTGTAACATATTTATGCAAAAATTAAATAAAGAAAATATTATTTTATTAATTTTAGTTATGATTTTGATAAATAATTTTAATTTTTTCAAAAATTATTATTTTTTAATTTCAAGAGATTATTCAACAAGATTCAATAAAGTATATAATTTTTGTGAAAAAGAATCTGTCTCATTTATATCATATTTAATTGACAAATATAAATTTAAGAAAAATATACCAATTAAAAATTTTAAAGTTTCACCTGACCCAAGTTGGATTTTTCTGAATAGTGTTAATTCTGAAATTGATTATTCAAAATTAATTTTACTAAACTATGAAGATGAGTCAAAAATGAAGTTCGATAAGGTTAACTTAAATAATTTTAAAACAAATTTTTTACCAACAGACATTGAAGGAATTAATAAATTAATATTTAAATCAAAAAAAAATTTAGATAATGTAGAAATTAAATTACGACTAGTACATCAAGTTTTTGAGGATAAAAATGTTATTTTAGAAAAAAATATTATACTAAATAGTAAAAACGAGTTTGTTTTAGATTATAGAAATAAAAATTTAAATATAAGAAATGGCAATTTATTGATTAATCTAGAGCTTTTAAATAATAATTCTTTAGATAAAATTGATATTAAAAATATAATTTCTGAAAATATTACTAAGTTTGATTTAGGAAAATTTAATATAATTGAAAATATTTCTAATTGTTACTTATTAGATAAAAATGTTTGAGCTCCTCCAATCAATATTTACAATATTTTTAATAACAGTAAGCTGTTATTTTCCAAAAAAATATTATTCAAGTTTAGTAATATCAAATAATTCAGAAAAAAATTTTATTGAACTTTTATCTTTAGGTAGTGTAATTCATATTTTTTCACTCTTAATTGTATCATTCTTAACATTATTAAGCCAAAAAATTTTAATTTTTTATTTTATAATATTATTTTTACATAATTTATTTTTTATTATTAAAGATAAAGTTTTTACTAATGATATTAAATATGAGAATATTTATTTTTATTTTGTAATTTTAATAATTGTAATTTATTTTTTAAATAATTTTTATATTGGATGGGACGCTCAAAATTATTGGGTAACCAAAGCTTTGACAATTTATAATGATAATTCAATAGAAAATTTAAAGTATACAACCAGACCAGAATATCCTCATTTAGGCTCGTTTATTTGGTCTACTTACATGAAAATTTCATTTATTAATAATGAACTTTATGGACGAATTTTTTATATTTATTTCTTTTGTTTAACCTTATTTTCTATTTCTTATATTTTGTCCAAAAATAAGATCCATAATTTAATTTTTTTTAGTTTTTTAATTTTGATTTGTTTTAAAGAAACATTATTTAACGGATATCAAGAAATTTTAATTTTTTCTTTATTTATTTTAATAACAAAAGAATTTTATTTATTTATAGAAAATAATAAAAACAAAAAAAATTTCTTAATCATTATATTATCGTGTATTTCAATGAGCTGGATCAAAAGTGAGGGAATGATTTTTGCTTTATTATTACTTTTTATTTATTTCATAGCTAATAAAAGTTTATTAAAAAATCAATTGATTATTTTTTTAGTAGCGACTTTGATAATAATTACAAGATTTGCATATTTAAATTTTATTGAAATTGATTCATCATTTCAAAGTGGTAATTATGAATTATTTAATATGTCAAATATTTTAAATTATATAACTTTTGATAGAGTATTTTTAATATTTAAATATTTTATATTTGGTACGTTGCAAAATTTAATCTTTTTATTATCAATAATATCTTCAATTTTTATAATTATAAATACTAATAAAATTAACTTAATCAAATATCAGTTATTTTATTTTTTATTTTGTATAATATTTATTTTCTGTGCATATTTATTTACAAATTTACCTTTAGAGTTTCATTTAAAATATTCTATTGATAGATTATTTTTTCAGGTTTCTGGATTTTTTATTATATTCTTAATTATAGTTTATAAAAAATTATATAAGTAAGTTTCTTATTTTTCTAACATAATTTTTTAAACTAAATTCTCTACTTTTGATTTTTTTAAAAAAATTCAGTTTTTTATCTTTTAATTTAATAAACTTTACCATACCGGTATGTTTGGGCGTTAAAATCATGTCGACTTTATCATAATTTGAGTTGTATATCTCCATAACTCCAGCGAAGCTTTCTCTGTTATTGATTTCTATATTAAAATTATCTCTATAGCCTCCTTTAATATATGGAAGCCAAAAAATATCATCAATTAAAAAAATTCCACCAACTTTAAGAAATTTAAAATAATATTTAAAAATTTTTTTTATGTGTTTTTCATTATGTTGAGTATCTAAATAGATCAAATCAAATTTTTTATTAATAAATTTGTTGATATATCTAAAATTATCGTCTCTACAATTTAAAAAAAACCAATTTTTATCCTTGAATAAATTTTTATAGTTTACTGTGTCGATAGATATTAGTTTCCCTTTATTTCTTCTTATAATTTGTAAAAATAATTTAGTTGAAATTCCAGCATGAACTCCAAATTCCAATATATTTAAATTTTTTTTTTTAATTAAATCATTTTTGATAAAAAAATTTAATTTTTCTATAGATAGGCTATTTTTAATAGTTTTGCTCATTTATCGTGAATAAAATTAATTTCTTAATCTTAACTACTGTTTTTGTTGTGATTTTAAACTATTGATATATTAAAATTAGAATTATGAAAACAGTTATATTGTGTGGAGGATTAGGTACAAGGTTAGCAGAGGAAACTGATAAAATACCAAAACCTTTAGTAAAAATTGGAAAAATACCAATCATTCATCATATAATTAACTACTATAAGTTTTTTGGATTCAATGAATTTATACTTTGCACAGGATATAAGCACAAAAAAATATTTGAATATTTTAAAAATTATAAAAATATCAAAGTAGTTAATACTGGTTTGAATTCTCAAACAGGAGCTCGAATAAAAAAAATAAAAAAATTTATTGATAAAAAAGAAAATTTTTTTATGACTTATGGGGATGGCGTTTCTGATATTAATATCAAATTACTTTTAAAATTTCATTTAAAACATAAAAGAGACGCAACATTAAGTGCTGTAAGACCCATACCAAGATTTGGAAAAATAACTTTGAGGGGATCAAAAATTATAAAATTTGAAGAAAAAAGTCCAATGGGAGAAGGATGGATTAATGGTGGGTTTTTTGTACTTAACTATAAAGTATTTGATTATATAAGTAATAAAGAGGATTGTATTTTTGAAAAAGAACCATTACAAGATCTATCAAAAAACTCTCAGTTAATGGCTTTTAAACATAATAAATTTTGGCACCCTATGGATACATTAAGAGATAAGCGTTATCTAAATAGTTTAATTAAATCTAAAAAAGCTCCATGGATAAAATAATAAAATCACAAATAACATATGGTAAAAATGTTTATGGTCGTGAAGAAATTAATGCGGTAATTAAAAGAATTAAGCAGACAACTCAAATGTCAAAGAGCGTAATTTCTTTTGAAAAAAAAATTGCAAAAAAATTTGGTAAAAAATATGGAATAATGGTTAATTCAGGATCTTCAGCAATTCATCTTGCATTAAAAATTTTAAATTTTAAAAAAAACAGTGAAGTAATAGTTCCATGTTTAAACTTTGGAACAGCAATTTCTTCATTAGTTTTTTGTGATTTAAAACCTATTTTTGTTGATGTTGATTTAAACACTTTACAAATAGATGAGAATTTAATTGAAAGAAATATTACCTCAAAAACAAAAGCGATTATGGTTCCAAATTTAATAGGAAATATTCCAAATTGGAAAAAAATAAAAAAGATAGCAAATAATTATAATTTAAAAATAATTGAGGACTCTGCCGATACATTGGGAGCAAAGATTAATGGAAAATCTACAGGCATTTATAGCGATATTTCTATAACTAGTTTCTATGGTTCTCATATTATAAGTTGTGCTGGAAATGGCGGTATGCTTCTTCTGAATGATAAAAAAAGTTACAAAAAGGGTATTATTTTAAGAAGTTGGGGAAGACTTTCTTCAACTTTAAAAAACTCTGAAGATATCAAAAAAAGATTAAACATAAAATTAAAGGGCATTGATTATGATAGAAAATTTGTATTTGCAGAACCAGGATTTAATTTTGAACCAAACGAATTAGGTGCAACTTTTGGTTTACAACAATTATTAAAATTTAATAAGTTTCAAAAAATTAGAAATACAAATTTTAATTTTCATCATAAATTTTTTTCAAAATTAAAAAAATATTTTATTCCAGTTAAAATCAATAAAAATATACTTACTAATTTTTTAGCATATCCTATAATTCTTAAACCAAACTCTAAATTTAATAGAAAAAAATTTCAAATATATCTTGAAAAAAATAATGTACAGACGAGACCTATTTTCAGTGGAAACATATTAAGGCATCCAGGATTTAAAAATTTGATTAATAAAAAAAATAAATTAAGTAACTTCCCTGGGGCAGATTATATCATGAGAAATGGAATTCTTATTGGTTGTCATCAAGGATTAAAGCAAAATCAATTAAAATATATTCATCAAAAAATTTTAAATTTTATTCACTAGCAAAATGGGTAAAATTAATTTTTCTGTAATATGCTGTTATTACAATGAATTAAATATTCTACAAAAAAAATTTGATCAGTTCCATAAATTCTCATCTAAAGTAAAATTTGATCATGAATTCATTTTTGTCGATAATGACTCCTATGATGGTTCAAAAGAATTTTTAATGGCAGAAAAGAAAAAAAATAGAAAAAATTTTTATTTTATTTTTAATGAAAATAATTTGGGAAAAGGAGGCTCTATTAAAAAAGCTTTATCTTTAGTTAATAAAAAATATGCAGTTATCTTTGATATAGACGAATATGAATTATTAGATTTAGTAAAAATTTATGATATTCTTAAATCTGAAGATCATGATTTTCTTGTGGGTTCAAGAATTTTTAAAGAAAAAAAAGCAAATTTTATTTATAAAAAAAATTATTATGGTGTAAAAATAATCACAGAAATAATTAATTATTTATTTGACCTTAAATTAACTGATGCTGCGGGAGCTACAAAAATGATAAAAGTATCAGAATATAAAAAATTTGCTTTTACCACTAATAAATTTGATTTTGAATTTGATGTTCTGTGTAGATTTGCAAAAAATAATAAAAAAATAAATGAATTCAATTCAAATTATGAGCCGAGAACTTATAAGGAAGGAAAAAAATTGAGAGCTTTTAAAGATGGATTTACTATATTAATAATTATATTAAAAAATTTTTTTAGAAAATATGAAAAATAAAATTTTAGTAACAGGTGGACTTGGAATTTTAGGAAATCAATTGATTGAGTTATTGATTAAAGATGCAGCTAATAGCGTATATCTACTTGATCACAAAAAAAATATTAAAAGATTAAAGAAGACTAATTTTAAGGATAAAATAAAATTTATTGGAGGAGATTTTATTGATTTAAATAAAATGAAATCTTTAATCTTAAAACAAAAATTTAAAGTAATTTTTCATTTAGGTGCAGTAACACAGGTAATTGATGCGTATAAAAGCCCAATGAAAACTTTCAAAACTAATATTGATGGAACTATAAACATTTTAGAGGCAATTAGATTAATAAATAAAAAAATAATATTTATATATGCTTCATCTGATAAAGCCTATGGAGAGTTGGTAGATAAAAGTTATAAAGAAAATCATCAATTAAAAGGAATTTATCCTTATGATGTTTCGAAATCTGCCTCAGACCTTATCGCTCAATCATACAGCAAAACTTATGGTTTAAAGGTTGGTATAATTAGATGTGGTAATATTTTTGGACCATCAGATTATAATTTAGACAGATTGATCCCAGGAATAATTATAAATACCCTAAAAAATAAAAGAATCATATTAAGGTCTAATGGCAAACTAATTCGAGATTATATTTATGTTTTAGATGCTGCTAAGGCTTATATCGTGCTCATGAAAAAAATGCTAAAAAACAAAAAAAAATTATTTGTCTATAATATTGGTTCAAAATATAATCTTAATGCATTGATAATGCTAAACAAAATTCAAACAATAATGAAAAAAAAAATAAAACCTTTAATAAGAAATAATTCTAAAATAGAGATAAAAAAACAAAAACTTAATTATCAAAAAGCTTTTAAAGAGTTAAACTGGGAGCCTAAATCAAATTTAGAAAAAAGTTTATTAGAAACAATAAAATGGTATGAAAAAAATTTATCTTACTTTAAATAAAATTAAATAATAAAAAATTGAACTCTAAATCAAATTTTCTCGAAATATTCAATAAAGTAAAATTTAGGTCTCTCAAACATTCAAATTACTTTGAGATATATGATGAACTTTTTCAAAAGTATAAAGGAAAAAAAATAACATTTGTAGAAATTGGAGTTACTAATGGTGGGTCTTTAATGATGTGGAGAGAATATTTTAAAGAAGCAAACATTATTGGAATTGATTTTAATCCTTCTGCAAAAAAATGGGAAGAACATGGTTTTAAAATATTTATTGGAGATCAGTCAGATCCAAAATTTTGGAGAGATTTTTTTTCAAAAGTTGGTAAGATTGATATTCTAATAGATGATGGTGGTCATACAAATCAACAACAAATTTCAACATTTCATTCATGTTATGAAAATATAAATGATAATGGAATAATTTTATTTGAAGATACACACTGTAGTTATTTAAAAGAATTTGGAAATCCTTCAAAATATTCTTTTATTAATTTTTGTTATTATTTAGTCGACATCATGAACAAAAAAATTATTCACCAAAAAATTCCTCCATACCTAAAAAGAATCTATAAAATAGAGTTTTATCAATCGATCGTTGTGTTTTTCTTTAACAAACGAAAAGCCGAGGCATCTCATGCGGTAGATAATAAGGGAGAGATAATTAATGCTGAGGATTTTAGACTTAAAGATACAAAAGTTTTTACTTTAATTGATAAAATTAAAAATAAACTTAGGCATTCTGTAAATATCAAGATTTATAATTTACTTAAAAAAATTTATCCAATATTTAAATATTTAGTATTTAAATTAAAAAATAGAAAAAACAAAATTTTTTTCAAATAACTGGATAAATGAAAACTACTGTATATTGGTCACCATTTTTAACAAATGTTGCAACAATTAATGCCGTTATTAATTCGGCAAAAAGTTTAAGATTATATTCAAAAAATTATAGACCAATAATTATTAATGCGTGTGGAGAATTTACACCATTTAGAAGTAACTTAGAAAAAAATGGAATAGAATTAAAAAATATAATCAATCTTGATTATCATAAATTTTTACCAAAACAAGGCTTTTTAAAAAGTAGATTTTCATATATCGTAATTTTTTTTATATCAATTATCCCTTTAATAATTTTCTTAAAAAAAGAAAAACCAGATTATTTTGTTTGTCACTTAATAACTTCATTACCAATTCTAATTTCAAAAATAATTAATCAAAAAACTAAATTTATTTTAAGAATATCAGGTCTAGTAAATATAAATCTACTAAGAAAATATTTTTGGATTTTATTTGGTCATAAAATTTTTCTTGTTACATGTCCAACTATTAGTACTTTAAATCATATTAAAAATAAAAATATTTTTCATAAAGATAAAATTGTTTTATTAAGAGATCCAGTAATTAATATTAAAAAAATAAATAAAAAAAAAAGAGAGAAGCTATTTTATGATATGGACAAAAAAAATTATAATATTATTTGTGTTGGAAGACTTACAAAACAAAAAAATTTTAAATTAATTATTAATTCATTTAATCAAATTCTTGAGATTAAAAAAAACTGTAAATTAGTTATTATTGGCGAAGGCGAAGAAAACTTTTACTTGCAAGATTTAATCAATAAAAAAAATTTATCTAAGAACATTACTTTAGTTGGATTTAAAAAAAATATATTTAAATATCTATCGAATTCAAATTTATTTATTTTACCATCTCTTTGGGAAGATCCGGGTTGGGTTTTAATTGAGGCTGCGGTATCAAATATATTAATACTTTCAAGTAATTGCAATAATGGACCCAGCGAATTTATTCAAGATAACAAAGGAGGTATATTGTTTCAAAATAATTCTACTAGTGATTTAGTAAATAAATTTAAAGAAATAAATGATTTAGATAAAAAACAAGTTTTAGCAAAAAAAGTTTTTGCAAAAAAAAAAGCTAACGAATTTACAATATTTAACCATTATTTACATTTTGAAAAAATTTTAAATAGATAAGACAAAATATAACTTAGAAAATAATCTAAATTAAAATAATTTTTTTTCTTAATAAAAAAATTATACTTGTGTTGCTCTAATCTTCTGTGCCAATATAAATTGTTTCTATAGCCAATATAATCTTTATCAACAGATTTATCTAACTCAATCTTACTAGTAAAAAATTTATCAATTCTTAGTAGTTTTTTTTTATTATTACAGTAAATAGTTAATAAAATATCAATAGCTAAATATTCATATTTATTAATTTTGACTTCTTTAAAAAAATCTAAAAGAAATTCTTTTCTTATAGAAATTGCACTTGTACAAATGTTTTTGGGCCAATCATTGACCAACTTTAAATAAAAAAAATTATTTTTAAAGTCATGAGATATATTTTTTGTTTTTTGATTATTTTTAATTACAAAATGATTATCCAATATCATCAAATTTTTATAATTTAAAATTTTACTAACAATTTCAATTTTTTTTTTATTAAAAATATCATCTCCATCTAACAAAAAAATATTTGTTCCTCTTGAGATTTTTAATGACTGTTTAATCTTGAATAACTGATCTTGTACTTTATTTTTAAGTTTTTTTTTAATTTTATAGAAAATTACTTTCTTCGATCTAATATTTTTTTTTATTTTATTTTCATTTTCAAATTTAGAATATACTACTATTATTTCTAAATTTTTATTTGTTTGTTTAAGACAAGATCGAATAGTTTTAATTATAGTTTTATCTTTTTTTTCAGCTGTAATAATTACAGAGTTTTTAATCATATTTATTGTAATTTTTTTAATTCTAAATAATATTTATTGAGATTAAACTTATAATCAAATCTATTTAAATCTTTATAAGCTAGATTTGCAGTTCTACTTAAAATTTTTTTATTTTCTTTTCTGTAAGATATAATTTTTTTTGAAATTTGTTTGTAATTCCCCACTCCACATAAATGTCCATATTTTCCATTTTTAAGTATTTCTCTTGGTCCAGTAGGACAATCTGTTGAAATAATATTTTTTTTTAAAGTTGCGGCTTCGAGTAAGACATTAGGCAAACCCTCAAATTTAGATGTTAATACAAAGAGATCAGCTTTTTTTAAATATGGAAATGGATTATCTTTAAAGTTTAAAATTTTTACAAACTTTTTCATTTTGTTATTATTTATAAATTGAATTAAGCTACGATGATTAATTCCTCTACCAATAATTAGTAGACGTAAATTAATTTTGTTCTTTACCTCATTAACAGATTTTAATAAGGTTAAGTGATCTTTTTGATTGGTAAATCTACCAATATTAATTAACTTTAAGTCTTTTTTTGATTTATCAAAAAAAGGAAAGTTTATCTTGTTTTTTGAAAGTTTAATTATTTCTTCTTTATTTAGTGGATTGTAAATCATAACAGTTTTTAAATTAAATTTTTTTTTAAATTCTCTTTTAAAATCGTAACTATTGACTATTATAGTGTCTGCCAATCCAAGTATTAATTTAAATAATTTTTTTTTTAAATAATTTTTTGACCATCCTGATGGTGAAGAATTAGACCTTACAATAATTTTAGTATTAAATAATTTTGAGATTAAAATACAATATAGATTTGCTTGAAATGATAAAATAACAATATTTTTTTTTTTTATAATTATCTTTAAAAGCTCGTATAGACAAAATATATATTTAATCTTTCTTCCAAATTTAGTTAGGTTAAAATAAGGAGTAATTAATTCTAAAGTTTTAAATTTATTTTTAAATTCATGCGAGGCTGTAATTAAGCTTACATCATTAAACTGGTTAGATAAAAAATTTGAAATTAAAAAGAGGTTTTTTTCAACACCACCACCTTCTATTGAGGGCATAAAAATGATTACCTTTTTGTTCATAAAATTTTAGAGAAAGTTTATTTTGATTTTATGTGGTTTATTTAATACATAATATTTATATGTTAGTAAGTATTATTATTCCATACTATAAAAAGCAAAGTTATATTAAAAAAACTATTTATTCTATTTTAAATCAATCTTATCAAAAATTTGAAATTATTATTGTAAATGATGAGCCAGGTAAACTCTCTAAAAATATCTTATCTGCTATCAAAAAAAAGGATAAACGAATTAAAATTATAAATAATACCAAGAATATTGGAGCTGGTAGATCTAGGAATAAAGCAATTAAAGTTGCAAAAGGTAAGTATATCGCCTTTATTGATAGTGATGATCTTTGGAAAAAGAATAAACTTAAAACACAAATTAATATAATGAGGAAATTTAATTATAATGTTTCACACACAGCATATTATATAATTGATAATAACGATAAGAAATTAGCATTAAGAAAATCTAAAAATCTAAATTTTAAAACTTTAAAAGACTCATGCGATATAGGTCTTTCAACTGTTATAATAAATAAAATTATATTGAAAAAAGATATAATGTTTTCAAATTATATAACAAAAGAAGATTATTACTTGTGGTTAAAAATTACTAAACATGGAGAAATTTTTCATTATATAGATCAACCACTTTCCTATTGGAGAAAAACACATAATTCATTATCTAGCTCAATAATTCAAAAATTTATTGACTCATTCAAAGTATATAATCATTTTGAAAACAATTTTATAATTTCAATTTATAGAACAATAATTCTTAGTTTGAACTTTTTAATAAAAAAAAATAATGATCATAGATTTTTATAAAATAATTCCCATAATTCTGATTAGTAGTTTAGTTTATTTTCTTAATATCAAATTTTTTGGATCTAATTATAAAAGAGTCGATATACACCAAAAATTTTCCTCAGATTTTTTAGGTAATCCTATGGGTGGATATACTATTTTCTTTTTTGTAATATTATTTAAATTCTATTTAAATTATTTAGAATTATTTTTTTTATTTTCAATATTTTTATCTGGTATTCTTTCAGACATTAAAATATTTAATTCTCCATTAAAAAGACTTTTTTTTCAAATAATTGTAATATTTTTAAGTATTTCCTTTTCAGAGATCGGTATCATTTCTACAAAAATTGATTTTTTAGATCATTTGTTAATGAATAAATTTATAAATATTATTTTCACTACTTTTTGTGTGTTAATTGTTATAAATGGATCTAATTTTATTGATGGCCTAAATGGATTGGTCATTGGCTATTATTTGATAATAGCAGCCATACTTATAAATTCTAATCTAAATATAGATTTATATGTTGAAAGTAATTTGTTGATTAACCTTACTGCAGTCTTGATTATTTTATTGATATTGAATTTTTTCAATAAAGTTTTTTTAGGAGACAATGGTTCATATTTAATTGGTTTTTTATTTTCAATTTATTTAATTAGGATGCATCAAATTAATAATGGTATTTCTCCATATTTTATAATTTTGTTGTTATGGTACCCTTGTTTTGAAAACTTATTTTCGATTATAAGAAAAAAAGCATCAAAAATTTTAGCAACTAATCCTGATAATAGCCACTTACATCAGTTATTTTTTCTATTCATTTTGAAAACATTTAAAATTGAAAATAAATTATTAGCTAATAATTTAACTTCTGTGATAATTAACTTATATCATTTTTCTATTTTTTTTATTGGTGCACAAAGTTTTAATCAAACAAAAGTGCAAATTTTTTTAATAGTAATTAATTTAATTGTATATGTGGGCTTTTATTTTTTCTTAAAAAAATTTAAAAAATCAATGCTATAGAATAGCTACTTATTAAAAAATAATTCTATCAGTTTTTTTAAAATTAAGCTTCCATCTTTAAAAGCATTAACTTTTTTTTTGCCTGCAATTCTTTTTCTTTCGAATGATGGAAAGACATCTATTTTAAAGTTTTTTCTTTTTGCCTTTATTGGAAGCTCTACACAAAATCTAAAATCTTTACTTAATATATCCAGTGATTTTGCTTTAGATGTGTTCCCAACCACAAATGTATATAAAATATCAGATATTCCTAATTTAAAAAAAATTTTTCCTATTAATGAAAAAAAGTAGTTTCCAACCAAAGTAATTATTGTGTCATCATCACTTCCTGCATTTTTTTCGTATCTTGAGGCAAATACAAAATCTGAATTATTTTCTTCAATTTGTTTCATGATGCCATCTATCTCATTTGGATTAAATGATCCATCCGCATTAAAAATACAAAAATATTTTGTTTTACAATAATTTATACCTTCAATTAAAGCATCGCCATAGCCTATACCTTTTTGATGTATTATTTCTACATCAAAATCTACTATAGAATTAATTGTAGATGAATCAGTTTCTTTTAATATGATACATATTTTGTAATTAAATTTTTTTAACTCATCTAAAACACTTGGTAAAGACTCAGACTCAAATTTAGCTGGAATTAGAAGTGTTAAATTTTCCATATTTAATTTTTTAGGTATTTTAACTTAAGAATAAAAATTAATATAATTTCGATTATAAATACTATATTTAATAATTATGTCATTAGATTTATTTACGTTCATAATTTTTTATTTTATAATAATTAATTCTACCATTGGTTATGGTTATTTAGCTGCACATACTACAAAAGTTGATTTAAAATTTTTTAATTACTCATTTCTGGGTTTATTGGGAGTTTTTGTTCTTGTAATCGTCTCTTATACTTCACATCTTTTTTTTAAACATAATTATATTCATAATTCGATAATTTTGATAATTGGAATTTTATCCTTTGTTTACTTTTTTTTAAGAGAAAAAAAAAAAATTATTTTATTTAATTTAAAT
>Ga0181597_10004695_pt1 | contig 13432 bp, 15 predicted proteins | sample 041ome_5_FD_148647 | JGI IMG/M metagenome (GOLD analysis project Ga0181597, IMG submission 148647) | Coastal salt marsh microbial communities from the Groves Creek Marsh, Skidaway Island, Georgia - 041403US metaG (spades assembly) | ecosystem: Environmental > Aquatic > Marine > Intertidal zone... | reverse complement strand
AAGCGTCTGCTGGCTGACGCGGAACTCGATAAGGCCATCCTCCGGGAGGCGGCTTCGGGAAACTTCTAAGCCCGGCAAAACGCAGACAGGCCGTCGAGCGGGCGCGAGATTCCCTGGGAAGGGAAAGAGTGTCCGAACGACGGGCTTGTCGTGTGCTGGGCCAACCGCGATCGACACAGCGTCGGCAGCCACATGTTCCCGATGATGAACCACGACTCGTGCGAGAGATGATCGCGTTGGCAGAACAGTATGGGCGTTATGGCTATCGCCGGGTGACCGAATTACTGAGACGGGAGGGCTGGCAGGTGAACCACAAACGGATCGAACGACTTTGGCGTCGAGAAGGACTCAAAGTCCCGAAAAGACAGCCGAAACGGAGAAGGCTCTGGCTGAATGACGGCTCGTGCGTGCGACTCAGGTATGTCTATTGGGAAGCGGAATCCGAGTCGACCCGCTATCTCATCGGCCAAGCCGATGATGTCATTTCGCCGCTTCTGCCGGGGACTCTCAATTTTGTCATGGGCCGTAGTGGTGGTAATCTCGGATTCCGTCGGGCTCAATTTCTGTTGGAAAAGACTTTTCCTCTCCATGATTCGGCGCGGGTCATTCTGCAAGGATCGTTGAATCAGGACATCATCGCGGACTTTCCAACCGATCCAGGTGTCCGTCGGGAATCAGCAAACTGGCCAGTGATTCAGGCTCGTGCTGCTCTTCAGTGGGAAAATGCGGTGAGCGATGTGAAACCAGTCACATTGGGTCTCTCGGGACATGTGGGAGAAACCGGCTTCGATTTTCTCACTACGGGGCCACCTCCACTGTCTCTTCCCCCAGCAGATGATGTGCGCATCAAAACTTGGTCGATCAACGTGGATGTGGAAGTTCCTGTGTCCGAATCGACCACCTTGCGGGGAGAATGGTTTCGCGGAGCTAACCTGAGTCCGTTTCTGGGAGGAATTGGGCAGGGGGCTTGTCCCTGTTTACGACGGCCCATTCACGCGGATGGTGGTTGGGTTGAAGTGGTTCAAAAGTGGACACCACGGCTGGAGTCTCATTTTGGGGCGGGAATTGACGATCCCGAGGACGAAGACTCTCTGCTGGGCCGAACACAAAACACGTTTGTGTTCGGTAATCTGATCTTCCATCTCAGCGACCACATAAGCACCGGCGGCGAAGTGACCTGGTGGAAAACGCTTTATCACGAAGAACGGGCGGACATGATACCTCCCAAACTGCTGACCCCCGATACTCCGGGGGAGGCGATCACTCTGGAATGGATGGTCCGATACGATTTCTGATTTTCAACAAACGAAATCAAGCAGATCGTCCTGATCGAGGCTCAGCTTCTCCACCTCGCCTGGCTCTTCAATCTTAACTAACTGCGAGTTGAGTTCACGGATCAGCATTGTTTTTGCGCGGCCCCACTCGCCGTCGCTATCCCAACCACGGCATTTGTTTGGTCCATTCATCGCATAGAACCTCTTATGCTTAACCGATCAAGTGGTCAGTCCCCATTCCCCACAATCCCGGAATATGCTTTCACACTCACCGCGTACAGTTCACAGCCCGGATCTCGTTTCTTCAGATTGTCGCTGAGATCGTGAGCACCTCCGAGTAGAACGAAACCACCCCCTACGCTGACCAGTCGTTCCACAATCGCATCCTCCCGCGTCTCTTCTTTCCGGAACGGGTTTTCCTTCCCGAACTCCGGAGCGGATTCTGCCAGCGTTTTGGCGTCTTCTAGAATCCTCAGAGCAAGTCCCCGGCGTTGCAATCGGAAGACTGCCCCGGCTTGCAACAAAATCTCCCGTTCGACCTGGGGGATCATGAATTCCAGACCAAGCGACTCTTCTTTGGACGATCCCACGACCGTCTTGGCATAACGGGCCAACGTGCCGTGTCGTTTGCGGCAACTCGCGCTGAGCACACGGACCGCCAATTTTAGATCGTCCCGGTCGGTCTCACTGGTCAGCGTCTCACTGAGGAACTGATAAGCAGCGACAATGTCTGTCGGGAGCTCGCTGGCGTTTGCGACGATCGGTAGGCATACGATAAAAATCAGCGCGGCGAGTCTCATTTCAAATCCTCGTGTTGGGACATCTCAACAATAAAGGGCCTCGATGACTTCATCGTCGGTAAAAACCCGCGTCCGTAATATTTTACGGTCGTGGGGTTGATACAGCGATAGACCATGTTCATTGTCGCTGGCCTGGTCAATCGTTACGCCGAGTCGTTTTCACTGATGACGGCAATTCCATGAAAAGGCCAATGCGGCCAACGATATGGCACGGTGACATCATTCCAATCTCGATCCGCTCTCTTGTGAAGTCTCGGGGTACGGCATGGAAGCGAGTTTGGCTGAAGCAAAGAGTGCGGAAAACGGGGGAAACTTCGAGCATTCCGGTAATATTTTACATACGGTAGGTTCGGGTGTGACACCATGAATTGGTTGAGATTTTGAGAACTTCTCAATAAACCTGAAAAATGAGGTTCGCAGGCAATTGCGTCCCTGATTGGTCACGTGTTGATTAGAAAGGAATGTCGTAATGTCGAATGAAGACATCGAAGCGGAAAACGCCACGAGTGAAGGGTCTACTCAAGAGTCTGGCGAAGTGTTTGCCGCATCGAGCAAAGAACCTGAGGATGAACAGCTTCTGGGCAATCTGCTACACCTACTGGTTTGGCTTCGAACTCTGGAGGAAAGATCGCTGGAGCTATTGGAGTCGTCTAACCAATCAGAGCTCTCGGATAACGAAGAATCGCCACAGTCGTCCTTCACTGATGACATGGAGGGCGAGGAGCCGGACGCGGAAACCCAGAACCCGACAAGAGATTTGCTGTGGACTCTCGAAAACACGGTGGAAACAGCCGTCCAAACTCGTCGATTACTGCTTGAAGTTCGACAGAATACACAGGAACAGAAAACACTCGACGCATTGTCGGTTGTCCGGAGTCGTCTGTTAGGACTCAATGACGTTTTGGGGGTATCGTTTTTCAATCATTCCCAGGCTGAGGAAAGCGATGATACACAGGCTGCCGAAAGCCAAACCACTCTCGTTGAGGAGATCAATAATTCGGGTTTCGAGACCCGAATTATGGGAAACTGGTTTATCTCACATTTGCGGAATTACATACTGGATTTCGATCGAGCGAGATGTGACCTGACGGTCGCGATGGTTGAGGATGATGAGCGCGAGTCTGTGGCCGATGAGGATTCTTATTCCAGCGGATCAACAGGTGTTCTAGAGAATGGCTTTCACCCCAGCACGACACCTCCACCACAGGATTGGAATGGACCACTAACCGGTAATATGACAGAACTCTCCCGTTGGGTCCGTCCTAATAGTGAAAGATCACATCGACCAATCCAAAATGCATTAAGAAACCAAAGTGAGCTGCTCTGGGGACGCGTTCAAGGAGGTCGATTATGCGAAATCTATTTTGAAAGTGAATCAAGATTTACGCAGTGTGAAGAAAGGCGGAAAGAGGAATTGAAAGAAAACGACTCCTGAAGGCGACACGCTAACCGACATGTAGCGACATCGACCGACATCACTCTCGATTTCTTACACAGAGACGCCGTTTCCCGAATAGGAAGCGGCGTTTTTTTTTCGTACTGTTGATGTCGCTGTCGTCGTTCATTTTATGTTTCGTTGATCAACGAACGGATGAACACAACTCACGACAGGAAAATCAACATGAGGATGCGAATTTATGGAACCGGAAGTCACACCACTGGCCCTCTCGGCGCGACAGGCCGCGAGAGCCCTGAGTCTTTCAGAGCGATCACTCTGGTCGGCAACACAACCCCGAGGACCGATACCGAGTGTGAAGCTCGGTACCCGCGTTCTCTACCCTGTTGCGGGGCTGGAGGAATGGTTGACCAGGGCTTCGGCAGAAGCACTTATTGGGGGTGAGAATGACGATGAAGAGTAACATCAGCATTGACGGGCACATAAAAAGAAGATCTCATTTAATGTTTTTCATCATCCCTGATATTGTTTCATACGCGTGAGGAGATAACTTCGATATGGCTTCGCTTTCAACAGCAAAAAACGGGACACGACGTGTTCAATTCACCCATCCCGATGGCAAACGTCACACCCTCTATCTGGGCAAGATGCCAAAGCGGGGTGCCGATTGGATCCGCTGTCGGATCGAAGAGTTGCTAGCCAACAAAATTTCCAAATTGGCACCCTCCCCCGATTGTGCTGCATGGCTGGCTGATACGGAAGATGTTCTCTACGGGAAATTGGTCAAAGTCGGATTGGTCCTACCCCGCGTTCCTGAAGAGTCTCACAAGTTGGGGGAATGGCTCGATACATTCATCGAATCCCGCAACGACCTGAAACCCGCATCGAAGACGGTACACGGTCACACGATCCGCAACTTAAAAGATCATTTCAGAACGAATCGGAACATCAGAAACATCGACCATGCAGACGCCGATGATTTCCTACAATTCTTGATTGGTCAGAAGCTGGCACCGACCACGATCAACAAACGAATCCAGATTGCCCGCTCTTTCTTCCGCAGCATGAAGAGACGGAAGTTAATTGACGAAAACCCGTTTGAGGGAGTTAAGCCGCCAGCATTCGCAGTGAAGGATAAGCAGCGATTCGTGACACGCGCAGAAATCGAGGACGTACTTGAGAAGTGCCCCGACCATCACTGGCGTTCGATTGTGGCACTAGCCCGGTATGGTGGTCTCCGCTGCCCCTCTGAGGTTCTCTCTCTCTCCGCTGGGAAGATATTGATTGGGCAAAGGACCGTATCATTGTCCATTCCCCGAAGACCGAACACCATGCAAACGGTGCAACCCGCACCATTCCGTTGTTTCCTGAACTCCGAGAAATCCTCACAGAAGCCGATGAGATAGCCCCCGAGAAATCCGTCTATGTGGTCGGCAACGGTTATCGAGAAGCCGCACAAGGGCCAAACGGCTGGCAGAATGCCAACCTGAGAACTACATTCAGCAAGATCGTGAAACGTGCCGGCATCACCCCTTGGCCGAAGTTGTTTCACAACCTGCGTGCAAGCCGCGAAACGGAACTGATGGAACGCTTCCCGATTCAGGTGGTCACAAAATGGTTGGGGAACTCTCCCAAAATTGCCCTGAGACATTACTTGCAGACGACCGAAGCACACTTTGACGAGGCGACGAAAAGCGACGGAGAAAAAGTAACGCAAAATACGACGCAGCCTATGTCGGAAAGAGGTCGCATAGGCTCGCAAGCGAAAAATAGAAAACGAAAAAACCCCGAGAAACGTCGCGTTTCCCGAGGTTTAGTTTGTCGCGGAGTGGACATGGAGGGACTCGAACCCCCAACTTCTTCCGTGTAAAGGAAGCACTCTAACCAATTGAGTTACACGTCCTAGTTGGTTGGCATTATATCGAACAAAAGTCGATCCGAAAACCGAGATTCCCCTTTTCCAATCTGTCAGTCAGACAAATCTTTCCCGAAACAGGTTCATCGACTTTGAACATTAGTTCTCGTCTGGTTTCATCATCGGCTTCTCATCCTTCATATCTTTCAATTTCATCATTTTCTTGATGTTGTCGGAAAAGTCGCCGTCACCTTCTTCGTTAAATGACGATTCTTCCTCTTGTTCCATCATCGGTTCCGCTTCCATCATTGGCTCAGCCACTTCCTCGAGAGGAACAGCTGCTGCAGGCGGTGTTTCCGCTCCCGCCGGCTGATTGATGGTGACCACGATTTCACCGGGGAAGCCGGGGCTTTCGTCCCCCACATCCCGACTGCGGATCACGAATGATTTTGTGTCGGGACGGACGAAGAAATAAAGTTCTCCCGAATTACCAACCCCCACGCAAGGTGCCGCAGTGTGGCCATCCCACGCGACGACATGATATCCAAAACCGCTCACCACCGAGGCTAAAGCCATATCGTTGCGGACTTCGGCCAGATTGGGAATCTGTTTCTCTCCATTATCAATGGCGGCTGACCAATCCAGAATGAACTGGTCGGCCGCTTTTTGAATCTGCTGCATCCGAAACTGATTTAGTTCCTTGGCATGATCGGAGACATAGTCGGCCACATCGGTCCCTTCCAACGAGACCCGCACACAAACCGCTTCGGGAACAGGTTTGACCTTGGCAATGATTCCCGAAGACTGACCAGTGAGCGAGACATCGGCCAAATGAGTCGAACTGACCAGCGATAGCTCTTCAGCCTCCAATGCCAGACGAACCTTCTCGAACAATGCGGGATCGACCGTCACGTCTCCACGGGAAATCAGTCCCGCGGGAATGTTGGGAGTCGCCACAACTTCTCCGGTAATTTCGGGAGAGAGCCCTGAATTGGCTTGCAGGAAATACCAGCCAATAAATCCGAACAGCACACCCGCACACAAAATCGGTATCAACAAGCCCCCCATCGAAGATCGACGACGCTTCCTGCGCGTCCCCACCGATTTCCCCGGCGGGACAATCTGAATGATCGGATCGGTGTTTCCAGACGACGGACCGGAATTGAGTGTCAATTCATCAAACGCCGGTTCATCGGCTGATTGGAATTCCACGGCGGGAGGTGTCGGTTCAGACAACTCACTCGCCGATTCCGAGCGTGCCCCACTTTGAACGGGGACGATTAATTTTTGTCGGCATTGTGGACAAGATCCTTTTTTGCCGCCGGCTCCTTCTGCAACTTGAATAAGTGCCCGGCACGAAGGGCAATTGAACTCAATCATCAGTAATTTTCTCCAGAGGTCTGGCTGCGTTATTTGATCAATCGACCAACTCGATACTCTGCCATAAGCTGGGATCGGCGGCGAAGGGGAATTCATCACTAATACTGAGAGTTTGTAAGCCCAACTCGGCATCTCTCACGGCGTAGAAAAAACCACAAACGGGACTCTCTTCAGGATCATAACCATTCAACGCCGAAGCCGGAATCCAAATACTCAAATCGTATCCATCTTTGCGAAGTTCGCTGTTGACCCAAAATTGATCATCCTCAGCAAGCGGTGATTTCTCTCGGCAGCGGGCAATTTCCACTTGTTGCACAACCGGATCGGATTGAGTCTTCCCACCACCTGTCGGCAACACGATCATCTGATGACAAAACCGATTGGCGCGATGCACGCCGGGAGTGTTACGAGTATCAATCCAAAGCTGCAGGCCATCAGACGTAGACAACTTATCGGCAGAGCAGGCGACGGGCTCTGTTTTCCCGACCACACTGCAACTGATCTGCAAACCTTCGTCGTGCCAAGCTAACGAAATGGTTGCAAAGGGAGTCGCTCCATCGAGTGGTTGTAAGGTCTCGAGCGCGTGCTTTTTGTGGAGTGGTTTGACGGAACTACGCCTGGCAGGTTTTTTCGGCAGCTTCCGTATCGACTGCTGAGATTCAAACAAAAAGGCATTCGGTATCAAAGACATGAGACTCTTCACTCAAACTGGCAGGATGATGCGGGTAGGAAGAAACGGGAAGGCTATGTGTGACTTTGCGCTGATATGATTCTATCATCGGAGTCAATGACAATCACCTCGACAAGCGGAGAAGCCGAAATTGTCGGTAAAAACAGACCTCTCTTCAGATAATTCACCATATGCGGTCCGTATGATCTCGGTACGGGGAGCTCGTGAACACAACCTGCAGAATATTTCGCTCGATATTCCCGCCGGACAACTGACCGTCATCACGGGATTGTCGGGAAGCGGAAAAAGCAGCCTGCTGTTCGACACGCTATTTGCGATGGGACGGTCACGTTTTCTGGAAACGATTCCGGCCAACTCTCGGCGTCAAGTGCGACTTCCCCAACCACCCGATGTGGACCGAATATCGGGTTTACCTCCCGTCTTGTCACTCGCCCAGCATCGCGGTCATCAACAGACCCGCGCGACTCTTCTTTCGATTGCCGATCTCTCGCGTCATTTCCAACTCTGGTACGCCCGCATGGGGACCGCTCATTGTCCCAATTGTGGACAGGAAGTGGTTCGACAGACGGTCGAGGAAATCGTTGATCGTGTGATGCGACTCGAAGAACGACGCAAGGTGATGATTCTGGCGCCCGTAATCACTCATCAAACGGGTGGACACAAAGAACTGCTGACACAACTGGCATCACGTGGATTTGTCCGTGCACGGATCGACGGTGAGTTGCGAGAACTTGCCGATTGTCCTGAACTGACGCCGCGCAAAAAGCACACGATCGAAGTGGTCATTGATCGAATCGTCGTCAAAGAGGGAATTGAAGATCGGTTGACCGAGTCGGTTCGTCTGTCGTTGCGCGAAGGAAACGAAACCTGCCTGATCAGTCTGCAAACGAACGACGGCTGGGAAGATCGCATTTACTCGTCTCGCTATGCCTGCGCTGATTGCGACCTGGCGTTCATGCCATTGGAACCGAGAACCTTCAGTCACTTTAGCCCCTATGGAGCTTGCCTGGAGTGCGAGGGTCGAGGCTTCATCGAAGACAACCCGAATCAGCATTGCCCCACATGCTACGGAGCCGGACTGAATGCGTTCAGCCGGAATGTCCGGTATCTGGATGTGACGTTCCCCGAATGTCTCTCTGGCTCGGTGGAAGAGTCACTCTCGTTCTGGGAGTCGATCCCTGAACCGGATGATGAAGATCCGATCCAGAAACAAATCTATCAGCGTCTCCAACCACAAATTGTGCAACGGCTGCAAGTCTTAAAGGAGATGGGACTTGGATACCTGACTCTCAATCGGCCTGCGGTGACGCTATCGGGAGGTGAGTATCAAAGGGCGAGACTCGCTGCGGTCCTGGCGGGAGGACTCACACACGTTGCGTATCTGCTCGACGAACCGACGAGCGGCTTGCATGCTGCCGATGCGGAGAAACTGTTAGCATCGCTGCAACGACTCCGCGACCGCGGGAATAGTGTCCTCGTGGTGGAACATGACCCTATCATCATCAAGGGTGCCGATCATCTGATCGAATTGGGGCCGGGAGCGGGAGAGCTGGGTGGCACGGTCATCTTTGAAGGGACTCCCGAAACTCTCAGTCAGCAAACAGATACTCCTACGGCAAGACTCCTTTCGGCTCAACACGAGACCTCCACCTCTCGTGAACGCGAGGTGTCTCAACACATCAATTTGAATAACGTACGCTGTCATAACATCTCGGGGATCGATGTCGAGATTCCCCTGAATGCTTTGGTCGCGTTATCGGGTGTCAGCGGAAGTGGAAAAAGTACGCTGGTCCACGATGTCCTGAAACCTTCGCTTTCTAACATCATCAACCGGAACGAACAGCAGTGCGTCCATTGTGACTCAATCACCGGAGAAAAAACGATTACCGCTCTCAGAGTCGTCGATCAAGCACCACTCGGAAGAAACGGCCGATCAAACCCCGCCACCGCAACGGGAATCTGGAATGAGGTTCGACGAATCTTCTCAGGAACTCGCGAAGCAAAACTTCGCGGCTTCAAAGCCGAGCGTTTCAGCTTTCAATCATCTTCAGGCCGCTGCGGACGCTGTAAAGGTGGAGGCGAATTACGTTATCGTCAAGCAATGTTACCCGATGTCAAAACAGTCTGCCCAATATGCCGCGGGCGACGGTTCAACGATCAAACACTGTCGATCAGGTACAAAGGTCTGCATGTCGCCGATGTGCTGGATCTGAGTTTAAACGAGGCGTCGCAGTTCTTTGAAAGCTTCCCCATCGTCTCGGCACGATTACAGGTGTTATGTGAAATGGGCCTCGGCTATCTCAAATTGGGACAGCCCGCACCGACACTCTCAGGGGGCGAAGCTCAACGCATCAAACTGGCCGCCGAATTGGGCAAGCTGAAAGCTGGCCCTACGCTGTTTCTTCTGGATGAACCGACGGCAGGCTTACACGCCGAGGATGTCGGGCGACTCATTGAGTTGTTTCAGCGATTGGTCGATGAAGGTCACACCGTCCTGGTCATCGAACACGAATTACAAATGCTGGCTTCAGCAGACTGGTTGATCGACTTGGGTCCCGGAGCCGGCGTCGCCGGTGGAGAGATCGTCGCAACCGGAAGACCTTCCGAAGTTGCCAAGGTGAAAGAGAGTCTGACGGGACAAGCGTTGCAAGAGTTTGGATAGAACTTCCAGACTCTCAATTCTATTTTTCGATCCAATATTCTTTGAGCGCTTTCTCAATCATCGGCCTTTCAAAATCGCAATCAAGATTCGCAAGATAGAACAACAAATACTCACGAACAGCATTGTGTTGTTCGTTGGTCAGCAAATCGAAGCGAGACAGACTGTCATCCACATCGAAGCTGAGAGTAAAAATAATATCGTTCAGATACGTTCCCTCCAGATCGCCAATCAAAAATGCGGGCAGATGAAATCTGCACTCCTTTCGCATCAAAAAACGACAAACTGCTGTAACAATAGGTCATATCCTCGCCGGTTAATTTCGACCAGTCTTCTTTTTCATCCTTGGAACGGTATTCAGCCTGTCTTTCCTTGCTCTGGTAATCATCAATGCCCTGTGCTTCCCACAAGCCGATGCCGTCTTCCAAAACGACTCCCGAAAAGGCAGTTCGGATGAGTTCGGCAACGCGTTTCTGTTCGTCGTTCATGAATAAAATACCCCGTAAGTTTCTTTCAGATTCTCACGCAAAGCCGCCAAGACGCAAACAACTTCAGGAGCAATGAAGCAAGAAAGTCTGATACCAATGAAGCCCGCTGCTCTACATTTCCTTACTTGCTGACTTTGTGTTTTCCATCGTAATGAATCGCACGCTGCCGATTGGCGACCATATCCCAATCCATTCGATGTGGAGGACTCAAGTAATGCCTATACGCGACCGACATTTGACGAGCGACTTCTGCGAACGGCACACCACCGAAACCCGCTCCCATTGCAGGGAACACAACTGTCTCAATCGGAGATAGTTGTGGGTTGGTTTTATGCCGGTAGACGGCAATGAGTGATGCCCAAGTGGCCGCGTAGACTTTGTCTGTGCCTTCGATACTACCCGGCACGCGCATTGTGGGTGAGTGGGCAATGAAGGGATAATCGGGAGTTCCTGTACTTTCGATAAACGATGTGCCGATAGGTTGTTCACCAAGATATTCTTCTTGAATTCTCGATTGCACTCGATGCATCAGATCTTCGCCGTGAAAACGTATTACAGCGGCATCAATTCCTGCATTCATGATCCCAAATGCATTAGCAGCAGTCACAAAACAGTCATGCGGCGGTAAGTCTTCAAATTTGGATTGGATAACCGTGACATCTGGTAGCCCTTCAAATCGATTGCGAAATGCATCGCACATTTCCTCCTGCGGATGAATCAGCCATAGTTTTATTGGTAATGCCATGAAATCACTAGTCATTATTTCCATCTACTAATCAACATTAGAAATCTCATCTCAGTATTAGAGGCAGGGAGGCCCCTGCCCTACATGCTTCTCTGCGTTCTCTGCGGTTGAAACAACAACTTCTTGCAATCACGGCCTTCCACAATTCCAATAGACAAAACACCCACTCAATAAAAAAGATATCACTATGTCGCTCATGATTCGCTGCCTCATTGGTTTGTTGCTATCCCCTTGTCTGCTCTCCGCTGCCGACAAACCCAACATCATTATCATTATGGCCGATGATCTCGGTTATGGAGACATCAGCCCGTATGACGGTTGGATCAAGACCCCTCACCTGGAACAGATGGCCGCCGAGGGAATCAGGTTCACCGATTATCATTCGGCCGGCAATGTGTGTAGTCCCACGCGAGCTGCCCTCATGACCGGGCGCTATCAACAGCGAGCGGGAATTCCCGGCGTCGTCTTTGCCGACCCCAATCGGGAACAACACCAACATGGCCTGCAACCGGTCGAATTCACGATCGCAGAAGCCTTTCAACACGGAGGCTATACAACAGGCATGTTCGGCAAATGGCATCTCGGTTATTACCCCAAATATAACCCGGTACGGAACGGCTTTGATTTGTTCAAAGGCTACGTCAGCGGGAATATTGACTTCATTTCTCACTACGACCAATCGGGAAATTACGACTGGTGGCATCAAGACAAACAGGCGATTGAAGAAGGCTATGTGACACATCTCATCGATCAACATTCGCTGGAGTTCATCAAGCAGAACAAAGACAAGCCGTTCTTTCTCTATCTCCCTCACGAAGCGCCCCACTACCCCTTTCAAAGACCGCAAGACCCCGGCTTACGATCCGAGGGAGTCGGAGCAGCCGCCGACTGGGCACGTCAAAAAGGAGTCAAACCTGAAGCGATTCGCGAACGGTACAAGGTGATGGTTGAGGAAATGGACAAAAACGTGGGTCACGTATTGGCATTACTCAAAGAGTTGAAACTGGATGAAAAGACGTTCGTCTTCTTCTGCTCGGATAATGGTGCGGCAGGAAAATGGGGTAACAACTCTCCCCTTCGCGGTTCCAAGGGAAGCGATTGGGAAGGCGGACATCGAGTACCGGCCATCGCCTGGTGGCCGGGAACTCTCCCTGCCGGAAAAACAACCGATCAATTGGCCATCACCTTAGACTTGATGCCGACGATGTTGAGTGCTGCGGGACTCGATGTTCCGACCGAACGCAAACTCGATGGCATCAATCTGCTCCCCATCTTGAAAGGCCAACATTCGACCGTCGAACGAACTCTCGTCTGGAATGGAAAAGCCGTTCGACAGGGAGATTGGAAATTGATGCTGAATGGCAAAGGAGGCGACAAGGTGGCTCTCTACAATCTCAAGGCAGACTTAGCCGAAACAACCAACCTCGCCGACCAGCATCCCGACCGTGTCGATAAAATGCAAAAGATTGCGACAGACTGGCAAGCCGACATGAAGGCCACCATGACACCGCAGCCGAGCAAGTAATTTGCATTCTGAGTCTGAGTCATTCCCAAACGCTCGTGACCGTTTCCAGGGTTCAAGAGTATGAAACGCCATACTCTTGAAATGGTCCCAAGTCGTTGACTCATCAGAGACTTTCAAGAGTCTTCAAGAGTATGGGACACAGTCATACCCTTGCCATACTCTTGACGATACTCTTCCATACTCTTGAGCAAGTTGGGGCTGCCATTGAGTTTGCACCAATCGTCCGTTTTGAGGTGATTTTCCGATTCCGCGCAAGGTTTCTTAAACATGCTGTGAGAGTAAGTGGACCATAATCCGACCTCAAGTTGGAGGTTACATGACGTTCAAATTGCCAAAGATCGAGTTGATGCGTGATCTAATTCGTGGTGCACTGCGTGCACCCTACCTCTTCTGCATTCCAACAACGAAATAGAGATTTGTAGGGTGCATGAAATGCACCACAAGCACATCAACGAACTCCGAACGGTAACTCTGGTACAAACCAAATTTCAAGGTCACTTTCTGTAGGGTCCGCTCTGAGCTTGTGAATTTTTCCTCTCGGCAGACACAATTTCAGTTTTCTAAGGACTGGTTTTATTACAAAGTCTTGGCAGTCAACGATGCATGACTTTTATCGACC
>Ga0181597_10004675_pt1 | contig 13486 bp, 6 predicted proteins | sample 041ome_5_FD_148647 | JGI IMG/M metagenome (GOLD analysis project Ga0181597, IMG submission 148647) | Coastal salt marsh microbial communities from the Groves Creek Marsh, Skidaway Island, Georgia - 041403US metaG (spades assembly) | ecosystem: Environmental > Aquatic > Marine > Intertidal zone >... | reverse complement strand
TAAGGCATCATCGCTCCAGGAACAAATTGAGCGATAGGATGTTCGTTGGCTCGCATTGTATAATTATATTTTCTTTTTGCGGTTATAGAATAGTTTGCAGATATAAGCTGTATATCATAGCTTTCTTGGGTAGCGAGATTAATTCCATTAGCTGTCACGGTTCCAAAACTTTTCAAACCCTCAGCTGGGTTTATTCCGTATCTCCACACACCGCCAGCAGCGTTACATACGGTCTCGCTTTGTTTGTCAGGGTCAAGCACGCCGTCTATATAACACCCAGTTTGCACAGGCAAAGACTTAGACTGAACCTCTACTACGCTTCCAAATATTTCGTACTCTGCCCGAGCTCTAATTAAATCAAAAGGTCGCATTTCAAAAGATAATGACTTTATCCCAGCATTAAAAAATCTATAATTACCAATCCTACCTATCTTAGCAAGCTCAGGAGACATATATCTATTTAATTCAAAAATCTTATGAATACTATTTTTACCATCAACAGGATCAACATTAAAGTGTTCGTCAGAGATAACAAACTCAAAAGATAAATTACCTTTTACACCTGCAGTAGGGACTAATTTTGGGTCATTAATTAATGCTCCTGCAGTACCAACATCATAACCTTCTATTCGAACATCCCTTTGTAACGAGGTTTCAATTGAAAGGTTTGCGCTTGTAGCAAATACCTGAGTCGAACCCAATTCAATCAAACAGTTGCGAAAACTTGTAAAAGCGCTCATGTCTCAACCCTATCTATTTTTGCCTCTCTACCTTGAGATATATCCTGGTCGTTATCGGGAATCAGGTCGCTATAATTTAAATACCAAGGTTCGTTCATAAGCTGATCCCTTTCGTAGCCCTCGAAAGATATATTCAATACTGTTTCATCTCCAGTTTGTGATGTTATATTCTCAGATAGTAGCTTAGCTCGCTGAACAGAGTAGGTCATAATCGGGTCTGCGTGAAGATCCTGCGGGTCATACATTTCAATATCAATATCTTGCTCAACCCTACCTTTATCCCAGTTTGCATAATCTAAAAAAGCTCTCATATCTGATAATCTATAATTATCTAAAGCTACAGTAAAATCAAATGTACTTTTAATAGGATAAATTATCTGAATATCAATTGCTTCATAATCAGTCAAGGGAGTACCCTTTAATTGTTCATCTCTTAATGCATATAATGAATCTAAATCTAAACCTCGACTATAATTAAAACCAAGTACAGCATTATAACCAGGAAATTCAGAAAGAGTATATGTAGTATTTTGTGTTTTTGTTCCTTTAAATTTTATTCTTATACTTCCTTGAGTGGGAATGACATATTCTCTATCTTTAATTTGGTTAGCCTGCGCTAAAGAATCTTTAACTATTCTTGCGGCCTGAACGCTATCAGAACTCACAAGCTCCCAAACATCAGAAGGATCAACGGCGCCAGGTTCTTCTATGATTCTCTCCTGGATACATTTATATATTAAATCCTGAGCGAATCCATCATTTTTAACGCTCATTGACACGAAGTCGTCAACAGCATAATCTGTCTTAGTAGGGTTCCATCTTGTAATGGGGCTGACTCCTCCGCCTAAGTTACCATAAACTTTAAATGTGTTTTTAATTTCAGGAATTTGTCCGATATTACAGGATACTGTATAGTTAAGAAGTCTGGCTCGGGTAAACCCCACGCTTTGACCGTTGTCTAATATTACTCCGCCACTAACTGTTTCGTCATCCTTAATGTCTTTAATAAAATCCTTACCAAGCATATACCTGTTTACGCTCATTTGTCCTTCTGTTGGCCCACTAATAAAGTTATCCATGTACCCCATTCCTGCAACATATAATGGCTCTGTTTGGGTTTGATAACCTATATCTACAGATGCAACTCCAGATATTAAATTATTCTGGACTATAACTACCTGCTCATAGCTTGAAAAGCTCATTACCTAAGCAAGCCTCCTGGACGGTTTTCTTCTTTAATTATCGTAATAACTTCTTGTTTTATTTTCTTCGAAAGTTCTTCAGCACCTTTCTTTCTGTCTTGAGTTTCGGGTGATCCATCTTGATTCATATTTTCCTTAGATGAATTATCTGAAGATACATTGACAGTAATATTTATATTATTATCACCCGACCCCGAAGAGGTCTCTAAATTTTTACCTGTTGAATCTCCCACTAAACCGCCTTGATTAAATTTACCAGCATTTATTCTTTCTAGAGTAGGCATTCCAATTTGTCTTGCGGCCCTTGCATTTATAACATATTCGCCTTCACTTAGCATTGTTGGAATTTGATCTATTCCAGGTGTCCCGCTGATTTCTCCTCCTTGAAACTTTCCGCCAAAATTAAATTTTTCATTTGAAAGGCCCATAAAGGATCCGGTTTTTGGGTCTGTAAAACCCTCCATTGCTGCGCTCATAGCAACATTCCCAACTAAACCAACAACCTGCCTGCCAAGAGCTTGGCGCTTGTTCATTTTGGCTATCCATTTTTGCAATTCTTCATTGCTTTTTGCTCGCTCAGCTTGAACTTCTTCGGCAACCCTTCTATCATTGAGCATAAACTCCTTGGACATGTTTCTTTTTTTCCAAGTTGGGTTTCTCTCAAAATAATCCTTAGGTCTACTCCAAGCTTGAGACCCCTTTTGATCTTTCTGGAAAAGACTCGCAAGCCCCATACCCAGAGCCATTGATGCAGCGCCCTGACCGAAGCTATCTTTTAACTCTCCAGAATTAATTCTTGAACTATCCCAAACTTTAGGCTTACCTCCAGCGTTGTATTTTCTAGGAACTTGCCCTGTATTTAATATAGACATATCTGCGACACCCAATCTTTTAACGGTATCTCGATTCATAACAAATTCCCCATTGCTTACTTTCGCGGGAACATCTCCCCCTCCTCTTCTTTTTAGCATGCCACCTCCATATACTTTCTTCTCAACTGGAGCAGGAGCTGGAGCAGACATAGATTGCGACATCACTATACTATTAATTTCATTAACCTTCATTTGTAGGGCTGTAGTCAAAGCCCCCAATTGTTCAATAACTCGACCGACAGCTAATTGCAACTCACCTCCTTTTGTAGACATTTGTTGCACCTGGGTGTTTCTTTGCATTGCTTCTTTATTCATTGCATCAGAAACTTTTTGCTGAGCTTGCATAAATATTTGATCGACCTGCTCCATTTGAGCTTTTCTGAGTTGTGGGTCAGCGTATTGTCCTGTTTGAGGATTTACGTGATCGCCAGATTGCGGAGGAGCTTCATGCTGAATTCCCATGGCTGTTTGCTCAGCTCTTTTTTCTGCAATTTTTGCGTCGATTTCTTTTTGCTGGTCTTTAAATTCTTGAAATTTATCGGCAAGATTCATAAAGCCTTGGTCAATAGTTTCGGTCTGCTCTTTATTAGTTTGTATAACCTCTTCTTGCTTACTAACCAGCTCTGTGACTGCGGGCTCTGCATCTTGTATACTCGGCCCTTGAACGCTTGTTGTAGAACTAGTTTCTGTTAATGGGTCTTGGAAGAAATTACTCATGCCAGTATCTGGGAATCTATTATAATATTGATCCACACCCCTTCCAGCTCTCTCGGAATCAGACGCGCTCTTGCCAACTCCAAATGCTTGAGCTGCTGAGACTGTGGAGGTTGAGGTTGTCGAGGTTGAGGTTGAAGTGGTCGGTTCGCCTTCGTTTTTCCAATCCCAAAGCTGTAATTTTTTAAGATCTTTTGTTGGAAGTGAATCATGCTGCTCCTGAAGCTTTTTCATTGTTTCTGGAGTGAGACCTGGTGTATTTTTTAACACTCCCTGAATAGTTGCTGGATTGGCTTTTGGAGCCGAATCTTGTATTGCGCGCATTAGGGGGTTTGTTCCGCCTTGAAACGTCGAGTTGTTTATAAAATCAACGGCTTTTGGAATTCTTAGTCCTGCTGGTTGCGGCGGACCGGCAGGCCCCGTAGCAACAGGCGGCGGCATCGGGGGTCCTTGAAAAGGTTTGTTCTGGTTTTTTCCCAGTGTTTTATTTCTTGGTTGGCCATTTGGGTTGGCATTATTCCAAATTTTCTTGGCTGGCAAGGAACCTTGAGAAGGTTTTAAAGAACCACTAGCGTCGTTCATCATTTGCTTTTCTTCTGGAGTGAGAGGTATTGAGGAAAATGAGGCGCTCAAAGATTTCAATTTACCTGCAGCTTCCAGTGCTGCAGACCCCAGAGATCCAACTTTTGTATCTATAGTGTCAAGGTTATCCATTGGGGTTTCTTGACTGAAGCCCGAGAACAAATGATCCATCCAGTTTTCCATGAATTTTTGATTAATTGTATCAAGTGCGCCGATTAAACCGTCGATCATTGCCTCCTTAACACTTCCGCCCTCACGAATCACCTTCATCATTGCGGCGCTCATATTACTAGCAAATGCCTGAGGAACAGTTTTACCAAGTTCGTATTTAAAAGCGCCAACCTTTTTTTCTGCCTCCTTAGCAAACTCTTGAAAACCATTTGCAAACGCTTGAGGGCCAGTTGTATAATTTAATTGAGCTTGGATTTGCTTTTCTTTCTCAGCGGTGATATCTTCTTGGTGTTTTTTCATTTCAATCAACTCTTTTTTCTCTTGAGCAAGTGCATTAATGGCTCTATTAACTTTATCAAGCCTATCCCCAGTCTCGTTAGTTCTCAACTTCTCAAGACGAGTAATGTCTTTCATAAAACCAACGACCTGTTCTCCCGAAAAATCTTTATTAAGATCTTTGCTTAGCTTTTGCAATATCTCATACTGCCTTTGCCCAGATTGATCTGCGGCAGCACGAATTGCTTCATCTCTACCGATTCTTAAATCATTAATCTGTCGATCAGTACCAGCCCTCATCGACACAGGTCCAACACCTCTTGATGTTATTAATCTCTCTCTGGAAAGAGCGGAACTTCTTGTGTCAGATCTTCCAGTGGCCTTTAAGTTATCTAGATAAGCGTCTAGGGCGCTATCAATTTCTAGCCGCTTCCTACTTTCATTTTCTTTTAGCTTATTAATTAATCTTGAATATTTTGCACTACTTTTTTCTAGTTCGGAATTTTCATCCAATGCTTCAGTTTGAACTCGAAGAAGTTCAAGCTGGTTTTTTCTTTGGACGCCTTCGGCGTCAACAGCGCCAGTTATTCGGTTAATTGCATCAACGAGACCTTCGGCATTTTGCCCCATCAATAATCTAACAAGCTCCTTATTATCAAGCTCTTTCCCTCCTTGTTTTTTGTACTCCGCTTTAAATTCCTGAACCTTCTCAGGTTCATTTGTCATGAAAGATGTAATAACATTCTTTTTAAAATCGGCTTCAAGTTTATTCTTTGATAGATTCACCTTGCCCGTTAAGGCTGCAAGACTAGCCTGGTAATCTTGCTCAATTTTTGTTGAAGCAGACATTGTCTTACCTAACTGAGCAGAGCGGATAGCGTAAGCAGATTTGATATTAATCATGTTTTGCTTTATTGTATATTGCTCAGCGTTAAGTTGCTCTGTTAGCATTGCGGCAATTTCCTGGGCTTTTAGAGTTTTCTCCATAGCTTCTTTTTGTTTTGCAGCGGCCAACCTTTGCTGAGTTAAAAGATTAATTAGGCCATCAAGAACCTCATCATACTCTCCATTCTTTTTATTCTGAGTTAATTTCTTTTTAAGAAGAGCTTTATCAACAAGGACAGTTTCGTCTCCAATCTTAATTTGCTCCCTAAACCCCTTATCCAAACTATTAATAAAATCTTCAATTAAAATTTGTTGTCCTTGCTCTAGTGTCTTTATTTTTTGCCTGCGACTCGATCTATCTGAATCATCTGATGATTTTTTTATGTTTAATGTTTCTTCTTGAATTCTTTTGACGCTCATATCTAGAGCCTCTCCGTAAGTTAAAGTTTGTTTCCCCGAGTAATTTAAAGCTTTATAAAACTTATCAATACTTCCTTGAATTTTCTCATAATCATTGGCACCAAAATCTTGCATCGCCTGCATGTTTTGTTCGACTATTTTAATAAATTTATCAGTAGTCTCCTGAGCTGCCGCTATTGCAGCAGCGTGAACCTGGCCTTGCGCATCCTTCATTTCGCTTTCAAACTGCAACCCTTGTTCAGAGACCAACATAGGCTCAACGTTGCCTGTTGTAGGATTCATTCTTCCGGCGGTTACAGCGCTAATCATTTCAGGAATCGAAAGTTCATTATAAGTGTCTATTTCGCCTCTGGCATTTCTCCTATTATTAAATTCAATAGTCGGGGTAGAGCCAGACGTATCATGCTCAAGCCCTAGTTTTGCAATCGTTCCACTGGTCCCAAATAAATCCTCCATTTCTTGAGCTATATTCTTCGAAAATTTACTAAACTCAGGTGACATTATTGCTTCGCCCGCATTCAGGCCGGAGATGCCATAAAGACTCCTATCTTTTCCTGCTCCCGATCTAGTTGACCCAAAGTTTCCGCTGTATTGTAACTTTCCAGTTCTTAAATCCATCATTTCATTATCTAATTGATTCTGCGTGACATAGCCGGCAGGGCGAGCGCTGTTATCAAAAGACTTTCCAGAGCCGCTAAGATATCGATACCCTTCACCACGAGGATTTAATATCCCTCTGTTTGACATTGCTGTCAGATAATCTATATTGCCTGTTGTTTGTCTATTAAATTTTCTATTGTTTATGTCTTGTTTGAGGACCGCTTTTCCTTCTGAGCTATTTAATGCCGCTCCAAACATTTGAGTGGTTTCATTAATGATTTTTGCGTCGTATTCAGCAATGGTTGCCATTTTCATTTCTCTCAAAGCTTTTTCAGCCTCCTTGGTGGCACTAGCAAACCCCATTAAACCTCCAACCGCGCCACCTATGGCGGCCCCCCACGGTCCGAACATCATTCCTATAGATGCTCCCATAGATGCGCCATTTAAAGCTCCAGCTGCGTTTTTGGCTCCTTGACTACCAGATTGTTCGAGTTGTCCGGCAAGCATACTCATACCCATCATGCCCGCCATGCCCGCCATGCCTCTATTTTGAGACATGCGTTCTCTTCTGGAGGCGGTTTTCCTTGCTTGACTGTGGGCCGCAGTCGCGCTTTTTAATTTTTCCTCCTCAATTTTCATTTTGTTGTGAACACTAGAAATTTTTTGGCGAGTCCGATTTAAATCGTTACTCGATTTACTAACTTGTTGCTCTAATGCAAGTAGTTTTTGTTCAGCTTTTTGCCTCCGCTTAGAACTTAAGCTTTTATTGTTAATATCTTTTTTTAGTTGAACGGACTCTTTTTTTAATTGAACATGTTGTTCTTGAAGAATTTTTTTCTGAGATACTGCAGAATCAATTAAGTCTGATTTTTTATTTTTTAGCTCCGAAAGTTTAACCCCAAGAGATTCCATTTTTGCTGCAGCATTTTCAGCGGCATTTTTCATTCTTTCTATAGAAGATTCAGTGCCAGCCATTCCTCCAAGTCTTTGCCTCATTGTTTCAGCGTAATTAGGAATATAACCTCTTGCTCCAAAAACGTCTTTCAATCCTCTAGGCTCGTCATCTGTATTTGTCACACCTAGTCCCATGGGGTTTGATTTACCAACGAGAGCTTTATGAGTGCCGACTCTTATTTTTGATACAGGAACGCCAGCTTCTTTTTCTCGACTAATTGCATCTCTTAGTGGGTCAGCAAAATTTGGCACAAAACCATCAGCCATACCAAATAATTGATTTATTGTTTTATTCGGAAGCTTTCCAGACTCAGATGCCTCATCAGTAATTTTTAATTCTATTTTCTTTAAGGCCTGATTACCCATCCAACCTGCTATAGTTTTGGCTTGATTCCCAACAAAATCAAATGATCTATTACTATTGCCCTTTGGGTCTCCGCCGAGGGCTGCATCTATACCAGATTCAAGAATGCCGCCGCGAATACTATTATTGTTATTTATAAAATCTACCGCATTAGTAATATTGCCGTTTTGTCCTGGAAACATTTTAGTAAATATTGAATTTGCCAATGAATCCATCCCTGGACCCAGGTTATTTTTAAATAACGTATTTAACTGTGATTTACCTATTGCTTTACCCATGTCTGCGGTGTCACTTGGGTCAGTCGGGTATAATGCTCGAGTGGGAAGAGTTACAGAAACTTTCTTACTTTTAAATTCTTGAAGAGCTTTATATTTTTTAGTATTAGCGCTTTTATATTGCTTATCAGTCTTAAAATCAGGGAACTGTTTCGAAATAAGATACTGTTGGTTATCTGCAGATAGTCCACTGAATGGCTGATAGTATGTTTTAGGCATTGTGGACTGATTACCGCTACCGAGCATGACCCCAAGTTCGCGCAGATTCTTAATTCCGTATTTTGCATTGCTTAAGTTTATTGAGTCTCCTATTTTTTCTTGAGTTCTTACCTTCTCTTTTCTTTCCTTTTCTGATTGCGCCCTAGCGACAACTGGGGCGCTGGAAGATTTTAACTCCTGACTACTAGTACCGTGCTTATTAAGGTATTTCTCTATATCAGAACTACTAGGGTGAACTATCCCACTTCCCCTATTAAAGCCTGTCATTTTTCCGCCTTGCCAATTTTCAAGTAGTTCTTTATTTTCCCTGGGCATATTTCTACTAAATTTACTTAGCTTCCCCCCTGAATCATAGAACCTCTTAATGGCTTCTATACTAAAATTAGGTATGAATCCATGACTTGCGTAAGGGTCAAAACCATGTGCGTCAGCAAACTCATCTCTATATTTTTTACCCGCCTTACTATGAGAAGGGGGCATGATTGCTGGCTGAGACATTCCGTCAAATTTTTTAACCTTTTCTGCGCTGTTGTATATAACTGGCCCATGACCAGGAATGCTCATAGCCTTTATGGAGCCAGGAGCATACCCCCCAGCTTGAGCCCGCTTTCTTTCTTCGTCGTCTGCGGCAAAATTAGGAACAAATCCAAATGCTCGACCACTACGACTGTAAGCAAGGTTTTGATTAACGCCAGATCTCATTAGTCCAGGCGTCATGCTTTTACTTATGTTTGAAAGCTTCTGAGCTTCGACTGTTTGTTGTTTTATTAAATTCAGTATTAATTTTTCTTTTTCTGCTCGACTAAGATCTGTACGCAACATCTCCTCGCTTAATGCTGCGTTCTGAGACATTACCATCATAAGACTTTGCTCGATGTTTTTCCTTTGGTCGGCAGCTTTATTTATATTTAGCAGGCTAGTTAAACTTTGCGCGCCATATTTTACAGCATTAGCAAACAGTTTGGAAACAACGGCGGTTAACACAACCAAGCCTGGTCCGCTTAAAAAATTCCCCACGCCTGCAAGCAAGCCTTTTGCAAACTTACTACCCTCTTTTTCTCCGTCTCCTAATAAACCCTGAGCGAACTCAGCCATTCCCTTTACTCCATCAAGCACTTTATTAATACCTGGAGCAAGAGCAATGTCTCCTATTGATTTAGCAAGTTGTTGAATTGCAACGCCAGTTTCTCCAGCAAGAGCTGACATTGTTTGTCTTAATTGTTCATTTTTCTTACTAGATTCGTCTGTGGCATTAGATGCAATTTGTGTAGCTTGGGCGGTTACGCTGTTAGCTTTACCTAAGTCTGCCATTGCAGCTTTTAAAATATTGATTTGGAATACTCCTGCAACATTTTGAGATATATAGGATTTTTGTGCGTCGGTCAGCGTGTCGTACCTTTGAGCTAAACCCTGCAAGACTTTCATTGCGGGTAAAGTTTTACCCTCAAGGTCTCTTACAGCGACTCCTAAATTTTCCAACTCTTTAAGTGTGCTACCTCTTTGCACTCTTGTAAAAATAGTTTTGAAACTATTACCTATAACAGCACCACCTCGGGCAGTTCTTTCTTGAGCCGCAGTAACTAAACCAATCAACTGATCTATATCAACACCAGCATCTCTAGCTGCTTGACCAGCTCTAGCAATAGCATCAGCAAAGTCTTGAGCGCTAACAGCAAACTTCACATCTACAGCCGCAAATTTACTCACGAGCTGAGTAGAGTCTTTAACTTCTCCCTTAAATGTATTCATGGCGGCAGTCAAAGATTTCACCGCCTCGGCTGATTTCATACCAGTCAATCGAGTAAGAACTAAAGCGTCTTTTGTGCGTTTTAAAGTTTCGGCCACACTCAGACCTTGTCTTGCAAATTCTGTTGCAGCTTCAGAAGCAGCTTGAAATCCTGCGCCAGTTTCAGCAGCGACTTTAAATAGTCCAGATCCAAACTTATCCAATTGCTTAGATGTAAGCCCCATAACAACATTGATATCTGTTAGGTTTTTCTCTACGGCAATGGTTTGAGTAACAAGCCCCTTGAAAGCGTCGCTAACGGCATTAATAATACCGACTGATGCACCGAAAGCTAAAACACGAGCATTAGAAGCCTCTAAAGATTTTGTAAATTCGTCAGCACTACGCTTCATATTACCCAGTGGCTGGGTAACTCCTTTATCATCGATCCTTATCTTAATGCCGCCACTGCGATTAATTCTTTTAACCGCAGCATCAACGTCCCTTACTAAAGGGTCTGTGTTTCCATGTACATCAATGTTAATACTCATGCCTTACTCCTGACATGATATTACACAAAAAAAAAGCCTATACTCCAGAAAGCTTCATCATATCTTGCATACTTAATGAGCCTCCTTTTTTCTTAGCTTCCTCATGAAGACTTTTACCAACCATAGGTTTTGATATACCAAGGTATTCATAGTCTTCTTCTTTAGCTCCGACTATTGTGGAACCACTACCAGAATCAAATTTACTTCTAAACTTCTCTTTCTCTTCTTCAGACACGCTACCATAATCAAGCAAAGCTTTAGGATCTTTTCGGATTTTATCTGGTATATTAGAGTTATTATCAAATATATTTTTAAATATGCGAGTATATACAATCATTCTAATTTGATTATAAGTCAACTCACAAAAAGGCTTGCCATAAAACTGTAGACTATCTTCAGCAAAACTTAAATAAGGACTATAAAACTCTTCTAATATTAAATGTTGTATACTATCTTCACTAAAACTTTTAAAAGTATTATTATATGTATTAACTAAAACTGCAACCTGAGGTTGAGTAAGATTATCATATTCAGATTCTGTATACAGAGGTTTATTTAATGACGGCTTGGAGTAAAAACTTTTTAAAATATAAAAATCATGAGTTCTTTGTTGTGCATATTTTTCACAGGTATTACCTATTAGGTCGTTTTTTTGCTTTATTTTCTTTTCTAGTTTTTGTATTTCTGCTTGAATTAGTTTTTCTTGCTGATCCTGTGCGGACTTGATTACTATTTTTCTTTTAGCCTGCTCCATATTCTCTATGTAATCTTTAGTTCGCTCGATATACTTTTCATCGTCTTTTGTCCAGTCGCCTTCTTTTTCCAAAAGCTCAAGCATATCTTTTTCTGTGGGTAAACCTCGCTCCTCTGCGTTACTATGGTATAGGGCAGTAATATCCTCAAGTTCTACTTGGTCATGAGGAGTTAAATGCTTGATATAAACAAGCTTATTAAGATATTCTACAGCAGAATAACCTCGAACTATATCCCTAAAGGCTTTTCTATGTAGTGTGGATGAGGACACTAGACCTCGTCCTTTTCAATATCCTCTTGAAGTTGTTTAAAATCTTTTTCTGTAACCGCTCCCGCACTGTAGTACCAATAACTAATATAGGTAGCGATCTTAGATGAGATTAAATGATAAAGCTCGCTGCCAGACTCTTCTAATCTGTAATATTCATCGACTTTATCCTGAAATGTTTCTCCCTTAAAAATAGGTTCCATTTCTTCATCCTCATCCTTTCGCATATACGCAAGGTTTAAAAGGTACCAGGTCACAGCTTTGTTTGCTGCCCTAGAGTCTGCAGTATGATTAAAAAGAGAAGCGTAACTAGTTTCCATATCAACAATTTGTTTCCGCACTTCGCCCAATTGTCCAGATTTTTCTGAAATCTTCTCTTCCTCCCTTTTTGTTTTAGAAGGCTTGGTGGTGAGACGAGTCAGGTCATTTGAAAGCTCCGCAAACTTCATGTATAAACGGCTTAAATCTTTTGCGTCTTCTTCTGCCATGAGCCCTCCAGAATCAGAATATTTTTTTGATAACATTGCTTTAGTAAGAATGCCCTGCTTAATACAGCGGCTCATTTCTATACTGTACTCCAGCTCAGCTTCTTCCATTTCTCTTCGATTTGGCTGTTTGAGTATCACCCTATAAGGCACAGCTTGTTCAATTTCTTTAGTGATCTCAACTTTTTCTTTTGTGCCGTCTTCGTTCTTACGTTCCTCCAGCTCAGTAACCTTTACCTTTTCGGTTTGCTCGACGGTAAAACTATAAATCTCCCTAGTGGAGTCAGTTTTCTCTTCTTTTTTATTTTCTAGTACAGTTGTCATATTCCTTATTCCTTGTATTATAATATTTTTTTAAACTCAAAATCTATAGTGAAATTTTCAAAACCTCCCTCTATAGACCTTATAGCTTCATTGCCAATATCAAGCGTCCGCTTTCTCAAGTGCTGAACTTTTTCCTTGTCCAAGTAGTCAGCCTGCTCAATGAGCGGTAAAAATTCTTTTGGTAAACTTTTCTTTAGTTTACTAAAATGTATCTCGTGCTCTTTTTGCAAGTCTTCTAATATCATTAGAAAACCCTTAAAAAGAGTAGTAGTATTCCTCTCGCAATATTTGCGAAAAATATCTTCAGCGTCCATATCCTTATTCCTTATTTAACAATACACATATATTTTAGTGTAAAGGAAATAAGATGACAAGTTTTATTTCAGATGAGCTTAAAAAGATACTCGCAGAACAATTCAATAATCTACATGATACCTTCGCGAGAGATATAGTTGTATATAAAGAAGCGCAAAAAATAGTAGTAAACACCGACCCTAGTTACAACTACATCTATAATCAAACAGGCGGTGAGACAAGCGTACAAAACGTGCCGCAGAAAAAGATCATGAAAGCGCGAGTGCTTTACGACGATAACAGGGATATAGAGTATTTTGGAGAGTTTTCATCATCAACAAAAATTAAAAGAGTAAATTCAGCAAGTAGGGTTAGAATTAAATTAACAAAAGAAGATTACTTATATTTTAAAGATGCAAAAAGAATTGAGTTTGATGAGAGAATGTTTTTAATTGATTCTGATGTTAGGCCTCATGGATTATTTGATGTATATTTTTATACTTTATATTTAAAACCTGTTGAAGCGCAATGATACAAAATGCCGCATTAAAAAAAGCAATACAGGCTCAAGTCTTAAAAGACAGGAAAGTTAAAAAAGCTTTTGATGATAAAATTTTGCCATTCTTTGAGCGGGTAAAAAAAGAAATGCTAAGAGAGCTCGACAACCATCCTATTACAAGAGATCTACAGAATGATATCAACAGTGGTACCGTAACAAAGGGTACGCTTTTTGGTTTTCTTGGTTTTGAAATGGGGGAAGATCCAGTACAAGAGTTAAGAACGTTATTAGAAAAAAATTGCAAGATTAGAT
>Ga0181597_10004673_pt1 | contig 13488 bp, 11 predicted proteins | sample 041ome_5_FD_148647 | JGI IMG/M metagenome (GOLD analysis project Ga0181597, IMG submission 148647) | Coastal salt marsh microbial communities from the Groves Creek Marsh, Skidaway Island, Georgia - 041403US metaG (spades assembly) | ecosystem: Environmental > Aquatic > Marine > Intertidal zone... | reverse complement strand
CAACTCCGATAATCTATGAGAAACCGAACGAGTGGATTTGGCTGATATGCCAGAACTTGAACGCTGGGTTCTTCATAGATTATCGGAGTTGGATTTAACTATCAGAGAGGGGGTCGATAATTTTGATTTTCATGCGTTATTTCAGCAATTACATAATTTTTGTGCAGTTGACCTATCCGCGTTCTATTTTGATATCAGAAAAGATGTTCTTTATTGTGATGCCCTCGATTCACTCAGACGCAGAGCGACCCGGACTGTGCTTGATATTTTGTTCAACACCTTAACAACCTGGCTTGCCCCTATTTTGTGTTTCACCGCTGAAGAAGCATGGCAGGCGCGGGTTAAGAATTCGGAAGATTCAGTGCACCTGAGAACGTTTATCGAAATTCCAAAAGATTGGAACAATAAAAAATTGGCCCAGAAATGGGATTTGATTCGGGATGTGAGGAAAGTAGTTACTGGCGCCTTGGAAATAGAAAGGGCTGAAAAAAGGATCGGGTCGTCTCTTCAGGCAAAACCAACCGTTTATTTAACATCTGATGCTATGGCTGCCCTGCAGGGATTAGATGCTGCTGATATTTTCATAACATCAGGCGTCACTCTTATGGAATCAGAGCCCCCAGAAAATGCATTCATGTTGGAAGAGGTAGCTGGTGTTGGCGTTGTCCAAGATTCAGCTGATGGTACTAAATGCGAACGGTGTTGGAAAATACTGCCAGAGGTAGGAGTAAATAACGAACCAGTCTGTGACCGGTGTACAGATGCTCTTAAGCATAATGGCTCCTGATTACTGTGACTTTGATATCTAGAGGGGGCACATTCTTTGGACTTGCAATTGCATTGTCTGTAGTTGCATTTGATCAAGCGACCAAGATGTGGGCACTAGAAAGCTTTTTCTCACCACCCCGAGTTATAGAGGTATTCCCCTGGTTTAACTTGGTCCCAGTATGGAACACTGGAATAAGTTTCGGAATGTTGGCTGACTATTCTGATTGGATGCCGGGAATAATTTCTGGTCTAACGATTATCATTTCACTTGTTCTATTGGCGTGGTTGTTTGTGGCGGTCTCGGTGTCTATTAAATTGGCCTTAAGTTTAATCCTCGGTGGGGCAGTTGGAAATATAATCGACCGGATTAGGTTTGGCGCGGTCATTGATTTTGTAGACATTCATTTTTTTGATTTTCACTGGCCAGCATTTAATATTGCTGACTCTGCCATTACAATTGGTGTTGCACTTTTTTTACTGGATAGTTTTTTGAAGAAAAGTGCTAAAGTATAGAAAAGTTTGAATAGTTGGAGAAATAAAGTGACTCATCATTTATTATTCAATGCTAGAATGACCATCGGTATTTTGGTTGTGCTTATGACGGGATCGCTTCTTAGCGGGTGCAGTAACGTTCGCGATGCTCTTGGTCAGAATAAAAAATCGCCAGATGAATTTGCCATTCTTGCGAGAGCTCCTCTAAGTGTGCCGCCTAATTTCAGTTTGCGTGTCCCTAATAAAGGAATGGAGAGACCTCAAGAGCCATCCTCTAGAAATATGGGGAGGGATCTAATCTTTAAGAAGAGCAATTCGGAGCGAGGAAAAGACAGTAAATCTAACTCATCGAGCATCAGAGGTTTGCTTGGGACCAATAAAGCAAATCCTAAGATAAGAGAAATCATCAAGTCTGAAACGAAGAGCATGGTTTTTGAAGACAAGCTTTTTTTAGATAAACTGTTGTCGTGGAAAAAACCGTCAGAAGATGGTGTTTTAGTGGATGCTGCTGCAGAAGCTAAACGACTCAAAAATAATGTTGAACAGGGGAAACCTGTCACTGAGGGTAAAACCCCAATTATAAATAGAAAAAAAAGAGGGCTACTGGATAAACTTTTTTAAAAATGAGAAACCGGGGATTGCCATAGACCATTTAAACTCCCATTTGATAAGTTATAGATTGGGGGTATTTTGTTTAGTTTAAAGAAAAACTCAACGCTAATAAAAGGTCTGTCTCTAGTTATTGTTTTCCTTCTGCCCATCTGTATAAAATCTGCAATGGGAGAGGTTTTTTCTCCTGAATCGTTTAATTTAAAAAACGGTTTGAAAGTGGTGGTGGTGGAGGATCATCGTGCCCCAGTTGTAACGCATATGGTATGGTATAAGGTTGGGTCTGCAGATGAGCCAGTCGGCCAATCTGGAATAGCACACTTTTTAGAACACCTTATGTTCAAGGGAACAAAACGATTTAAGCCGGGCGAAGCATCGAAGATTATTTCAAAAAATGGTGGAAATGAGAATGCTTTCACCAGTTTTGATTATACTGCTTTTTATCAAACGGTGGCGCCAGACAAGCTTGAGCTAGTCATGGATATCGAAGCCGACAGAATGCAGAACTTGCAGTTAGAAGAAAAAGACGTAATAGCCGAGCGTGATGTTGTATTAGAGGAGCGAAGAACAAGAACAGATAATAGCGATGCAGCATTGTTCCGAGAGCAGATCGCCGCTGCTATGTATTTAAATTACCCCTACAGGATCCCGATTATAGGGTGGGCTGATGAGATACGCGCTTTAACCAAAGAGATGGCACTAAAGTTTTACGAGCGATGGTATTCTCCCAATAATGCCATTTTAATAGTAGCAGGAGCTGTCGACCCCGGCGAAGTGAGACGATTGGCCACCAAATATTATGGTACCATCCCAGCGAAAAATCTAATCTCGCGTAATAGAGTTGAAGAGCCACCCCAAATTGCAGCCCGACGTTTGACGATGGAAAGTAAACAGGTTGGTCAAGCTAGTTGGAGCCGTAGATACAGTGCACCAAGTTACCGATATGGTGAGACTAAACATGCCTTCGCTTTGCAAGTCTTGAACGAGATTATTGGAGGGGGAACAACCTCGCGTCTTTATCAATCTTTGGTTGTTGATAAATCATTAGCGGTAGCTGCTGGGTCCTGGTATCGGGCTGAAAGTATTGGGCCTTCAGTTTTTGGTTTTTACGCAAGTCCTCAAGAAGGCGTGAGTATGGAACGTTTAGAGAAAGGCATAGACCGCGAAATACGCCAGGTTTTGAAAGATGGTGTTACTAAAGGGGAAGTTCGTGCTGCTAAAACTAGGCTGCAGCGCACAGCTATATTCGTTAAAGACAGTGTAACAGCTCCCGCACGAATAATAGGTAGTGCTTTAGCTTCTGGTCGGAGCGTTCATGATATAGAGGATTGGCCCGATAAGATTGCAAAAGTGAGCAAAGATGACGTTATTGCCGCTGCAGAGTGGGTTTTCAGGATAACTCGCTCTGTAACGGCCACTTTACTTCCGACAAGTGTTACTCAAAGGAAACCTAAAAACTTATGATGCTTAAATCAAAAGAGATAGTGGCCTTAAACGTTATAATGTGTTTGTGTTTCATATTTGTCCCTCGGGCAAGTGCCTTTGAGATAAAGGAGGTGACAAGCACTACAGGTATTAATGCGTGGTTAGTCGAGGATCATAAAAACCCCCTCATTACGATGCAATTTGTGATGAAGGGGGGATCAAGTGCCGACCCCAAAAATAAAGGTGGTCTTGCATATTTGGTGTCGGGTTTACTTGATGAAGGTGCTGGGGATATGGACTCAAAGTCCTTCCAGACTTTTTTGGAAAAAAACTCAATTTCGCTATCTTTTAGTACCCGCATGGATACTTTTTCGGGAACACTTACAACTCTGACAGAAACAAAAGAAGAAGCCTTCAAGTCATTGGCGTTAGCCCTCACTGTTCCAAGATTCGATGAGGATCCCATAACTCGCGTTAAAAGCCAAATTTTGGCGAGCTTGCGAGCTTCTAAAGAAAATCCAAATAAAATTGCTGGAAGATTATGGTGGCAACTCGCTTTTCCAAATCACGCATACGGGCGATCTAAAAAGGGTTCTGCCTCCTCAATTAAAAATATTACTCGAGAAGATATGAGGCAGTTTGTAAAGCGCACTTTTACGAAAGATAATATAACTATCAGTGTCGTCGGTGACATAACACCCGAAGAACTAAGCAATGTGCTGGATGACGTTTTTTCTGATCTTCCAGAATCCTTTTTGGGCGAAAAAATCAGGGACGGTGTTATTAAAAATCAAGGTCAAACTGTAATTATTGAGCGGGAAATTCCCCAATCAGTGGTGATTTTCGGTGGTAATGGAATAAAACGTGGAGACCCTGACTGGTATGCAGTTAGTATTCTATTTGAAATCCTTTCTGGTGGGTTTGGTTCACGATTAACAGAAGAAATTCGAGAGAAACGTGGGCTTACCTACGGAGTCTCGGCTTATCCTCTCCCTTTGGAAAAAGCTGGAATCATTGTGGGTAGTGTTTCGACGGTTAACAACCGAGTGGCGGAATCAATAAGGTTAATAAAAGATATATGGCAGAAATTTGGTGACGATGGGCCCACATTGGAAGAAATGAGAAATGCGAAAGATTACATCAATGGCTCTTTTGCATTACGATTTACTAATTCAAAATCGATCGCCGGGGTATTAAATGCAGTGCAACGTTTCGATCTGGGCGTTGACTACCTAAAAAGCAGATCAGAACTGATCAATAGTGTAACGTTAAGGGAATTAAAACGCGTAGCTAAGCGACTTTTTGAAGCTAATGCATTGACCTTTGCGATAGTCGGACAACCAAAAAATGTGATCTCAACAATGCGTGCTCCTGTAATTGAGTAGTGCTATATTAACGCTGAAATCCGAGGCGAGCTCTTCCGAATTGGACGTTATAACCTGAAGCTTGGGTTTTTTTGTATTCATCACAACTTAAAACTGTTGTTTAAGTGCTTAATGCGCTAGCCTCGACAATCACTAGAGAAAAATTTCCTCAATTAGATGGAGATGTTGTGGTGCCTTCTTCTAGATTTTTATTTCTGAACCTTGGTCACAGTATAGATCATTTGTTTATGTTAATGTTTCCGGCGGTGGCAGCTCTGGCAGCAACAGACCTTTCCGCCAGTTATGGCGAAGTTTTGAGTTTGGCGACTGGTAGTTTCATAGCATTTGGAGTTTTTTCTCTACCAATGGGATGGTTAGCGGATCGTCTAAGCAGGGAATTCATGATGACTGTTTTCTTCTTAGGTATTGGCGTCGCTATGATCTTTACCAGTTTTTCTACTGAAACATGGCAAATCTTCGGATCTTTAATTTTAGTTGGGATGTTTGCTGCTATCTACCACCCAGTGGGCTTAGCGATGGTTAGCCAGGGTGGAGGCGATATCGGCAGGAGATTAGGTGTTAATGGTGTCTGGGGAAATATGGGTGTAGCCGCGTCAGCTCTTTTGGTTGGTGTTTTTGCTGACTTCGCAGGCTGGAGGGAAGCATTTCTGCTAGCTGGTGTGTCATCTATTCTCGTTGGCTGTGGGTGGATACAAAATATCCGTAAGATGGTTGCCGATACGAGCGCCAATAAAAAGAAATCAAATGCACCAGCTCTGAATTGGCAGCGCGTACTGCTCATTGTTGCGATTACCACAACGATTGGAGGATTTATTTTCAATTCAATGACTGTCTCTTTACCTAAGGTTTTAGATGATCGTCTTGCTGTTTTTGCGATGGGAGCTACTGAAGTTGGGGCTATTGCATCACTTGTTTATGCATCTGCAGCTTTTACTCAGGTGCTCGTTGGACGTGCGATTGATAAGTATAGTATCAAGCCTATTTTCTTGGCTCTCGTTGCAGGTCAAGCGATAACTCTATATCTTGCAATAATGGCAGACGGCTGGTTGATGGTGGCAATAGCGGTCCTAGTGATGGTGATGGTTTTTGGACAAATACCTATCAATGATACATTGATTGCTCGTTATACGCCTGATGCATGGAGAGGCCGTGTTTATTCAATAAAATATGTTTTGTCTTTTACGGTTTCGGCGGCAGCCGTGCCCTCAATAGCCTGGTTATATGAAGGCGCAGGCGGCTTTTCTACAATGTTTGCTCTTGCAGCTATAGCGGCATTTATTATAACGGTAACCGTTACGTTCATGCCAGGCGGGAAGCCATCTTCAGACAGCTTGGAACCTGCAGAATAACACCTTTGTAAAGCATAGGATGTCATCGTTCTCTGGAGTGACTAAACAGTAGAATTATTTTAGCATGTTAAGTATAAAATAATTCTACTGTTTAGAATTGATTCTATTTTCATGAGAGATAGTTTAACTTCCTATCAGGATCCGATTTTGTGTTTTCTTAATTGCCGCTGGAATATAAATCGTAATGAGCGAATCTACTGAAAAAACCACTTTGGCACTGGCTGAGGGTTTCGATACAGTTACAAAAACAGAATGGATTGAGTTGGTGGAGAAGGGCCTTAAGGGACGCACCATTGAGGATATATCCAGCGCTTTAACATACGAGGGTTTTCCAATAAACCCTATCTATACTAAAGGAGATATAGAAGAACTTGGGGGGGGTAATAGTTATAAGAATATCATGTCGAAGGTTCGTAATGAGTTAAACAAAAATCCAGAAAATAATGGATGGGAAGTGCGGCAAACCTATTTTCAGTCAGACCCCAGTGCGGTTAATGAAGATATCAAAACTGATATCGCGGGCGGAGTAAATTCTATTTTGCTGAAGGTAACTCATGATACAAATAGTTCAGACAATTCTGCTGCAATTATTAGCTCCATAATTGACCTTGAAAAATTACTTGATGGGATTGATTGCGAAACCAATAAGGTAACATTTATTCCAGATATGTCTGCCATTGTTGTAGCTAGTATGTTTGCTGCATTAATGCAAAAACGAGAAATAGATTTAAACAAAGTTTCAGGTAGCTTCGGTGGAGATCCAATTGGGATGCTCGCCAGTTTAGGTTTTTTACAAGGTAATGTAGACGAGCACTTAAAAAAAATATCAGAATTGGCGGCGTGGAATATCCAAAATATGCCAGGGATAAGTGCTTTTAATGTTGATACAACAGCATATCATGGAGCAGGGGTAACTGAGACAGAAGACTTAGCTATTGCGATGTCGACAGCTGTTAATTATTTACGTGTGATGGTATCCAATGGCTTGAGTGTAAATGAGGCTTTTAAGCAAATTAGCTTTACAATTTCAGTTGGTATGGATGTATTCCAGGGAATTGCAAAATTGCGAGCCGCACGGCTTTTGTGGTCAAGAATTTCAGAGGTTTGTGGTGTCGAAGATAATATAGGATCGATGGTCCTGAACGCGATGACAGCGTCCCGAACCTTAAGCAAGCGGGATGTAGCGGTAAATATGTTGCGTTCGACGAGTGCATGTTTTGCTGCGGGTCTTGGTGGAGCAAATAGTGTAACACTTTTCCCTCATACAAACTTGTTAGGCGTCGAGAGTAAAACAGCAAGACGGATCACCCGCAATACTCAAAATATTTTACTCAACGAGTCCTCTCTGGGTCGAGTGGTTGATCCTGGTGGAGGGTCGCATTATGTGGAGTACTTAACGAAAGAGCTCGCTGAGAGAAGCTGGCAGACTTTTCAGGGATTGGAGACCAAAGGGGGGATATTGCAAGAATTATTATCTGGACGCATTCAGGAGATAGCAGAGAAATCTTGGAAGAGCCGCAAGATAAATTTAGATAATAGAAATGAACCTCTGACTGGTGTGTCTAGTTTTCCGAATTTAGATGAAGTCGTGGATGCACCGAGCAATGTGGAAAAGCCAAAAATTGATTGTAAATTGAATCCCTTTGTTGCAAACGACGTCAGCCTATTGGGGCATGATTTCGTGTCGTTAATTAAAACTGCGAGTGAAGGTGGCACCCCGCAAAAATTGTCTGAGGTCTTTAGCAAGACAAAGACTGTATGCGACCCTCTCAAGAAACATAGATTGGGAGAAGCATATGAAAGGCTTAGAGACCAAAGTGATAGATGGCTTGATTTAAAAGGGTCTCGGCCATTGGCGTTGATAATTTGTTTGGGGGCGCAATCAGACTACACACCGCGTGTTAACTTTTCGAAGAACTACCTGGCCGCAGGGGGGATTGAGAGTCGTGAGCTTAACACAGACCCTTTAAAACTTAAGGAAGTTATTGACGAATTAAACGGTGATTTAACCGTGATCTGTTCCTCTGATAAAGTGTATTCAGAATCTTTGGAGGCTACGGTTAAAGCTTTGAAGTCTTGTGGAGCAGGAATGATAGTTTTGGCGAGTAATCCAGGCGCAAAAGAAAAAATTTTAAGAGACCTAGGTGTGGATCTGTTTATTCACACTAAAGATAATATGCTGGAAACATTATCAAAAATTGCTCAAAGAATAGGAATGGGCTGAGAAATGAGTAAGATCCCCGATTTTACAACAATAGGTTTTACCGAAACCAAAACTGACGTCGAAATGTTCAAAGAGGTAGATACATTTTTCAAAGATTGGCGAACACCAGAGGGTATAGAGGTCAAACGTCTATATTCTGAGGATGATACAGAAGAATTGGACTTTCTCGAGGGTTGGCCCGGATTCGCGCCTTTTACCCGTGGACCGTACCCGTCCATGTATGTAACTAAACCTTGGACTATCAGGCAATATGCAGGATTTTCAACAGCTCAGGAATCAAATGCGTTCTATAGACGCAACCTTGCCGCAGGACAGAAAGGATTATCTGTCGCTTTTGATTTAGCAACGCATCGTGGCTACGATTCTGATCATCCAAGAGTGAGTGGTGACGTGGGGATGGCTGGTGTTGCTATAGACTCAATACTAGATATGCGACAATTATTTGATGGTATACCCTTAGATCAGATGAGTGTTTCTATGACAATGAATGGAGCAGTGCTTCCAATCCTTGCTTTATTTGTAGTGGCGGCAGAAGAACAAGGAGTTAGTCAGGAAAAACTCTCAGGCACAATTCAAAATGATATTTTAAAAGAGTTTATGGTGAGGAACACCTACATTTACCCCCCAAGTCCATCCATGCGTATAATTTCAGATATATTTTCTTACACATCAAAACATATGCCTCGATTTAACTCTATTAGTATATCGGGATATCATATGCAGGAAGCCGGTGCGACAGCAGACCTAGAACTTGCTTACACTATAGCAGATGGTATTGAGTATGTGCGAGCTGGGCTCGAATCCGGTATGCAAATTGATGATTTTGCGCCACGCCTTTCATTTTTCTGGGCGGTTGGGATGAATTTTTTTATGGAAGTGGCAAAGATGCGAGCAGCTCGACTCCTATGGGCGAAAATGATGGCTCGTCATTCCCCAAAAGACCCGAGATCGCTATCACTGAGAACACATTGCCAAACCAGTGGTTGGAGTCTCACTGCCCAGGATGTTTTCAACAATGTAACGCGCACTTGTGTTGAGGCTCTTGCGGCTACACATGGTCATACTCAGTCACTGCATACCAACGCCTTGGATGAGGCGTTAGCTTTGCCAACTGATTTTAGCGCACGGATAGCGCGTAATACGCAGCTTTTCATTCAGCAGGAGACAGGAACATGCAACGTAATAGATCCTTGGGGTGGCAGCTATTATGTGGAAAAACTTACGCACGATCTCGCCAAGAAAGCCTTGGAGCATATTGAGGAGATTGAGAGCCTTGGCGGCATGGCAAAAGCTATTGAAGCTGGCATTCCCAAAATGCGAATAGAAGAAGCAGCTGCCCGCACTCAGGCCCGTATAGATTCGGGGAGGCAAGTTATCGTTGGTATAAATCGCCATAAATTAGAAGAAGAAGAAACCGTAGAGGTTTTAAAGGTTGATAATGCTGCGGTGCGCAAGCAACAGTTGGAGAAGCTCGATCTATTGCGCTTAGAACGAAACGAAAAAGAGGTGACCCTGCGACTCAACACTCTTACAAGTGCAGCCAAAACTGGGGAGGAGAATTTATTAGCACTGGCTATTGAAGCCGCACGGGCAAAAGCAACAGTGGGAGAAATATCCTATGCGCTTGAAAAAGTATATGGCAGGCATGTGGCAGAAGTAAAAACCGTATCGGGTATTTATAGTAACGAGGTTGGTATGGAAAATGAGACTGTTGAGGGCGTATTAAAAAGTGTGAAAGGCTTTCAAGTTTCCGAGGGGCGTAGACCAAGAATTCTTATAGCAAAAATGGGGCAGGATGGTCACGATAGAGGGCAAAAAGTAATAGCCAGTGCTTTTGCCGACCTTGGTTTTGACGTCGATATAGGACCATTATTTCAAACTCCCGAGGAAGTGGCCAAGCAGGCAGTAGAGAACGATGTTCACATCATTGGTGCCAGTTCGTTAGCAGCTGGCCATTTAACGCTTGTTCCTGAACTGAAAAAATCTCTGATAGCTCTGGGGCGTGGAGATATTATGATTGTTGTGGGAGGGGTTATACCTGCTCAGGATTTTGAAGCTTTATACAAAGCTGGTGCAACAGCAATCTTTCCTCCTGGTACAATTATATCAGAGGCGGCTGATGATCTAATAATGAAATTGAGTATTCAATTAGGACACTCCAATGGATCGCAATAGTTCCCTTCAGATGAATAATCGAAGAGGTAAGGATCACTCTAAATAATGGCCGCTAATAAACACCTGACGGAGACTGATTATGTGGAAGGGGTTATTAGTCAGGACCGTTCTATCCTGGCACGCGCAATAACGCTTGTAGAGAGTATTCATGTTGATCATCGTGTTTTAGCGGATTCGGTTTTAACTAAGCTTTTATCGCACGCGGGTAGGGCTCGTCGGGTTGGCATAACAGGTGTGCCAGGTGTTGGGAAAAGTACTTTCATTGAGACACTTGGTAAGCAGTTAACGTCGACAGGAGCCCGTGTTGCTGTGCTGGCGGTTGACCCTACTAGTTCTAGGACGGGTGGTTCTATTCTTGGCGATAAGACAAGAATGCAGGAACTTGCTCGTGATCCATCAGCATTCATCAGGCCATCCCCGACCTCGGGAACATTAGGGGGAGTGGCAAGAGCAACAAGAGAAAGTATGATTTTATGTGAAGCCGCTGGCTATGATATTATTTTAGTTGAAACAGTGGGCGTGGGGCAATCAGAGACTACTGTTGCTGAAATGGTCGATTTTTTCCTCGCATTAATGCTTCCGGGAGCGGGCGATGAGCTACAAGGTATTAAAAAAGGTTTGCTAGAGATAGCTGATATGATCGTGGTCAATAAAGCTGATGGAAGCACAAAAAACGCGGCGGAGAGAGCGGCATCAGAGTATAGAAGGGCATTACATATATTAAAACCTGTAAGTCCTACTTGGATGCCCCCGGCTCACACCTGCAGCGCTATTAGTGGTGATGGACTGGCTGATATTTGGAAAGATATCGAACACCATAGAGAGTTGCTCAAAACATCGGGGGAATTTGACGAAAAACGCAAGCAGCAGCGAGTTCGCTGGATGTGGTCTATGATACAGGATAGACTTCTTCTTGAGATTGAAAAAAATAAATCATTACAAAACATAGCTCGTGCTTTGGAGGCCCAAGTAATGAAGGATCAAATAACGCCTGGATTGGCCGCATCAAAAGTTGTTGCTGCTATTAACGCGAATTAATAGGGGGATAAAATTGAATAAATATAGACCTGCAGAAATAGGTATGGCTCTGGAGGACGTCGACACTCCAGCACTGCTTTTGGATTTAGATGCATTTGAATTTAATATTCAATTAATGGCTGGTTTCGCAAAAAAATTTGGCATTAATCATAGACCGCATGCCAAAACACATAAATCTCCAGTGGTAGCTCAAAAGCAAATCGCCGCTGGAGCCGTAGGACAGTGCTGTCAGAAAGTAGCGGAGGCAGAAATATTAGTGGCTGGAGGGGTCAGTAATGTTTTAGTATCAAACCAAATTGTTGGACGAAGAAAGCTCGATCGGCTAGCAGGTTTAGCTCGCAACGCAAATATTAGCGTATGCGTTGATGATCAGGATAACATTAATCAAATCAATGCAGCGGCTAAGCGATTTAATGCAAAAATAGATGTGCTTGTTGAAATAGATATTGGAGCTGGTCGATGCGGTGTTGTGCCAGGAAAAGCTGCAGTAGAATTAGCTCAGATTATTGCCAAGAATTCTAATTTAACCTTTGGAGGCTTGCAGGCTTATCAGGGAAGAGCTCAGCACATTCGAGGTTTTGGCGAAAGAAAGATAGCAATAGAAAAGGCGGGAAAACTGGTTCAGGAAACAATACATTTATTATCCGAAGCAGGCCTTGAATGTAGGCTTGTCACAGGAGCTGGAACAGGAACTTTTCAATTTGAAGCAGATTCGGGAATTTGGAACGAACTGCAGGCAGGTTCATATTGTTTCATGGATGCAGACTATGGGTTGAACCTGAATGAAACTGGGGAATTTATAAACACTTTTAGAAATAGTCTTTTTATTTGGTCTACTATTATGAGCCACCCAACAAAAGACAGGGCTGTTGTGGATGCCGGACATAAAGCAACCTCGATAGAATCGGGTTTGCCTCTTGTTGCTGATTTAAAAGATGTAAAATATGTCGGTGCTTCAGATGAACACGGCTCTTTGGCGCTTGGTAGAGATGCAATTGATCTGAAAATAGGACAGAAAATAAGATTAATACCTGGACATTGTGATCCAACAGTCAACTTACACGATTGGTATATTGGAATTCGCAACGGAATGGTGGAGGCGATCTGGCCAGTAGAGGCGCGTGGCGCGGCGTTTTAATTATTGACAAAGATAATTTAAATACCAATTTATTGTATCGATTTGAACGGTGATTATGAGGAGAACTAATAGTGGACGATGAACTATCGATCCCTAAAACTACCATTTCAGAAGAACAAGAAAACATCATTGAAGAGTTTGGTTTTTTCGAAGATTGGATGGATAGATATCAATATTTGATAGATATTGGAAGAAAGCTTCCAAAAATGCCAGAAGAGTACTTACGCGATGAGTTTAAATTAAAAGGCTGCCAAAGTCAGGTCTGGTTCGTGGGAGAAGCTGTCGAGAACCGATTGATTTTTCGTGCATCGAGTGATGCGGCTATCGTCTCGGGACTTATAGCAATTTTATTGAGAATTTATTCGAATAGAACACCCTCAGAAATACTAAGCGTAAAGCCTAGCTTTATTGCGGATATAGGTCTGGAGGAACACTTGAGTCCAACCAGAAAAAATGGTCTCGGGGCAATGTTACAGTCAATAATGCAAAGAGCAGAACTCGGTCTCAATAAAGCTTAATAGGTATTAACCTTTTATGAAAACACCAATTTCCAGTTTATACCAAGACAAACTGATAGATTTGGCGGGTCAGGCGGTTAAGCTTGAGCGTCTTGAGCTCTGGGATACTACGGCTACAGCTGTTTCGAAAGCTTGTGGAAGTTCAGTGACTGTCGATCTTTTATTGAGTGGTGAGGTGATATCTGCTGTTGGTCAGAATGTAAATGCATGTGCATTAGGGAGTGCATCATCTGTTATCGCGTCTTCCAAACTTGTTGGAAAGTCGTATAAAGAAATATATGAAATTCGACAAGAGTTGCTTAATATGTTGCAAAACAATGGTCCAGTTCCAAGGGGCGAGTGGTCTGAATTAGGTTTATTTGAGTCA
>Ga0181597_10004664_pt1 | contig 13515 bp, 4 predicted proteins | sample 041ome_5_FD_148647 | JGI IMG/M metagenome (GOLD analysis project Ga0181597, IMG submission 148647) | Coastal salt marsh microbial communities from the Groves Creek Marsh, Skidaway Island, Georgia - 041403US metaG (spades assembly) | ecosystem: Environmental > Aquatic > Marine > Intertidal zone >... | reverse complement strand
TCGCGAAACGGCGACGGCCCCGTCGACGAGACGAAGGAAAAGAAGAGCGAGCGATGTCGTCCTCCTCGAGGGTTTCAGTCGTTCTGCCGGGGTTTTTGCTTCTTGTTCTTCTTCTTCTCGCGCCCCCGGCGATGCTTTTGGAAGAGATGCGCACCACCACCACCACCAACTGCTGTTGGGGAAGAGAGTTCAATTAAACGCATCCTCCTCTTCTTTCCGCCGTCAAAATCGGACGAGGACGCGCGCGATCAAATCTGCGAATGACAACAACAACAACAACGGTAAGAAGGTGAACGCTTTGAAGGACGAAAACGAGAAAAACAAAGAAGAAGATCCGAACGTTCCTTCGGACGTGAAAAACTCCTTCTCGGAGGAAACCGAGGAGGAGAAGTTTGAGACCAATCGACGGAGGAACTTTTCCTTGCTCGAGTTTACGAAAAGACGCGTGAAATTGTTCTTTGTGATTGTTCAGACGGTGTTTTCGGATGCGTTTAAGAGCGTCGGGATGGTGTTGCGAACGAGATTGGCGAAGTTTATCCTTTCGCTGGCGTTTTTCGTCGGGAGCGGGTTGGGGATTCGGAACGAGCACGCGAAGCGGCACCCGCCGGCGCCGGCGGTGAAGAGCGTGCCGTACTCGACGTTTTTGAAGTCCGTGCAGAAAGGAGAGGTGACGAAAGTGAGATTCGAGGAAGGCACGACGAGATTGCTGTTTGACGTGAAGGAATCGTCGTCGCTTGTGCTCTCTTCGGCGAGTAGCTCTTCGGCGAAACAAGCGACGACGGAGGGCGCTTCAAAGCAACGAGGACTTCAGTCGACGACGACGCAGAAATACATGAAACGAAGGTACCAAACGAGACGTTTACCGAACGATTTGCAACTCATTTCGAAACTCGAAAAAGCGAACGTGGAATTTTCGGCGGTATCGCCCGCCATCTCCACGTTTGCCTCGAAAGGCGCGTTGGCGACTGCGTTTGTGTGGCTTCCGATCATTCCTTTGCTCTTTTGGTTGCGAGGCATCGTCCGGAAACAAAACGGTTTGCAAGACGGCAAGAAGAAAAAAAACGCGCGGGACGATTCTAAAGGCCCTAAGACGACGTTTAAAGACGTCGCCGGCGTGGACGAAGCGAAGCAAGAGCTCTACGAGCTCGTTCAGATGTTGCGAAACGAGGAGAGGTACAAAGAAGTTCGACACAGACTCCCGGCGGGATGTCTTTTAGTTGGACCGCCAGGGACGGGTAAAACGTTGCTCGCCCGAGCCGTCGCAGGCGAAGCTGGCGTCGCGTTCTTCCCAGTCGCCGCCTCGGAGTTTGTGGAACTTTTCGTCGGTCGCGGCGCCGCGCGCGTTCGCGAACTCTTCGCGGAAGCGAGGAAGAAAGCCCCGTGCGTCGTATTCATCGACGAACTCGACGCCATCGGCGCTCGAAGAGGCGCCGGATTGAACGAAGAGCGCGATCAGACGTTGAATCAAATGCTCGTCGAAATGGACGGCTTTAACAAAGCCGCCGGTGTTTTAGTTTTAGCCGCCACCAACAGACCGGACGCGCTCGACCCGGCGTTGACCCGCCCGGGACGACTCACCAGACGCGTCTTCGTCGGCCCACCAACGACGAGCGGTCGCGCGCAAATATTAGCGGTCCACTTGCGAGGCATGCGCTTAAAAGAACCCTTGGGCCAAATCTGCGAAGCCGTCGCTCGCCAAACCCCGGGTTTCACCGGCGCCGAACTCGCCAACGCGTGCAACGAAGCCGCCTTACTCGCCGCGCGCAACGGCAAAGACGCGTGCGGATACGAAGAACTCATGGAAGGCGTCGAACGCACCCGAAACGGCGTCGGCGCCGGCGTCTGGGGCGGCGGTAAAGTCGACCCGTCCAAAGTCTTGAGCGATTTACGCGCGCGTTTTTTAGGCGACTTTGACCCTCTCGATACGAACAACAACAACAATACTAGCGATACTAGCAATTCTAGCGATATTAGCAACCGCGGCGGAAGAGGAGGAGGAGGAGGCGGATCGAGGCTCAAAGACGAATATCTCGGTCAAGGCGTCAGCATCAGCCAAGGTCCCTCTTAATAAGTTTTCATCACTAATAACAGAAGAAGCAAATTGAAGACGTACTTCTCTTCTGCGCGCGTACGCGTCTTCGCTCTCTTTCGTTTTTCTCTCTCTCTTCCGTTTTGGAAAATTTTCAAAAGTCGTCCGACTCGTAATCCGATCGCTTCACATCGAGACACGCACACAAACTCTCTCTCTCTCTTCGCGCGCGCACTCGCAGAGATACGCACAAAAAAGACCATTTAAAACACACATCGCGCTCTGTGATATATAAGCTCGACCACACGCGCAGAAATAGTAACATGGATTGCGCGAATCTAGCGCGCTGTCTCGACGCGACGTTAAGCCCGGACCCTCGCGTTCGGGAGGAGAGTTCCCGATTTTTACTCCAAAACGTCCTCCCTTCTTCGGTTGGATTGGAGTGTTTGCTCTCGCTTTCGGTGGGCGTGAACCCGGAAAATCCAACGTCGTCGTCGTCGTCGCGCGAAGCTGGATCACTACCGTTTCCACTGTCGGACGGGGGGAAATTAGCCGCCGCGGTTGCGTTTAAGAATGGAATCAAGAAACGGTGGTCGGTGGATGCGGAGGAGGCGGAGGAGGAAGACGCGAAGGAAATCGAACCGGAGGCAAAGGCGCGACTGCGGGTTGCGGTGCTGGAAAAAGCGTTGAATGGAGGTGGGATATCGTCGTCTAATAATAATAATAATACCACCAATAACGAGAACATAAAAAGCCAACTGGCGGAAGCGCTGCAAATAATAGCCTCGAGCGATTTGACGTGCACGCGCGAGTTTCCGAACGGGAAGTGGCCGGAACTGACGCCGAGTTTAGCGAGCGCGACGGCGCGTGCGACCGCGGAGGGAGATTTGGGAACCGTTGGGTCGTGTTTGACGGTGGCGAATGCTATTTTCAAGCGGTTTAGAGGAGCGACGAAGACGGACGCGCTGTACGTGGAGCTGAAGATGGCGTTGGATGGGTTCGCGAAGCCTTTGTTGGAAGTGACGAGAGCGTTAGCGAAGGAAGTATGCGGCGGCGGCGGTACGGAGTCGGCGCTGAAGAGGAAGCAAGCGGTGAAGGCGCTGAGATTGTGCTTGAGGATTTTTTACTCTTTGAATTCGCAAGAGCTGCCGGAGGTGTTTGAGGACGATATCGCGCACTGGATGGAATTGTTTCACGGGATATTGAACGCGGAGAGCGGTAGCGAAGGGGTGGATATGGACGCGTTGCGCGCGGCGATTTGCGACGCCTTGAATCTGTACGCGGAGAAGAACGAAGAGGAGTTCAAGCCGTACTTGGAGACGTTCGTGAGAGACGTTTGGACGTTGTTAGGGAACTATTCCAAGGAAAAAAATAATAGCAATACTAGTCAACAAAACGACGAGGACGAGGACGAAGTCGAGCGACACCGGGAGAGAGTCGCGTCGTCGGGGATGGCATTTTTGACCGTTGTCGCTTCCGGCGTGCATCATAAACTCTTCGAGGCGCCGGAAACGTTGCAAAATATCATCGAAAACATAGCCATTCCAAACTTGCAATTCAGAACTGACGACGAGGAAATTTTCACAGATAACTTTGCGGAGTATTTGCGCAGAGATATGGAAGGTGGCGATCAAGAGACGAGGCGGAGGGCGGCGTGCGAATTGATCAAAGCGTTGGCGTCCAAGTTTCCACAAAGCTGTACCGCCGCGGTTGGCGGATACGTGCAGCAACTCTTAGCGCAGTATAATCAAAACCCATCCGTGTTTTGGAAGGCGAAAGATTGCGCCATCTATTTGGTGTTGGCGTTGGCGGTGAAGAAGAAAACCAACGCGCGAGGCGCGACGGAGATTAACGAACTCGTAGACGTGACGGATTTCTTCAACGCGCACATTAAGAGCGAACTTTGCGAGAACGCAAAGTCGTCGCACCCGGTCGTACGCGCGGACTGTTTGAAATTTTTGACTGTGTTTAGAGGGTTCGTCCCCAGAGAAGCCGAATTGCAAATGTTGCCGCATCTAGCCGCGTCGCTCGTGGATAGCTCAAACGTCGTGCACTCGTACGCGGCGAATTGCTTAGAAAAAATGATGACCTGTCGCGATTATAGCCAATTGCAACAGCAGCAACAACAACAAAATAGCACCATAGCCGCTTCGGCGCCAGTCAAGTTTACTCCGAATGACTTTGCGCCGTTTGCGAACGATATTCTGCAAAACTGTTTCAATGGCTTTGAATTGCAAGATTCTGGCGAAAATGAATTCATCGCTAAATTAATCGCTACTAAAACTTTGCGATACGTCGGTGGTGGTGGTGGTGGTGGTGGTTCTGCCAGCACTAAGTTACTCGCCAACGAAGTTGTTTTCGCGTGTTGCGAAAAGTTATGCAAACGCCTCGACGAAGCCGCGAACAACCCTAGGAACCCGACGTACAATCACTTCCTGTTCGAAGCGACGACGGCGTGCGTCCAGTGCGTGGACTTTTCGCCGAGTTCTCAGGAAAAGCAACGCGTGGAAAATGCGCTGTTCCCCACGTTCATGAGCATTCTCGCCAGAGACAACGCGGAATTCACGCCGTACGTGTTTCAAATCTTGGCGTTGATGTTGGAATCCTCGGCGGTTTTAAGTGCGGCAGGAGGAGCTGCCGGAAGCGGGATTACTTTAACCGAACAGTACGTTCAGCTTCTTCCTGCGTTACTCGCGCCGCAAACGTGGGACAGACAAGCTAATATCCCCGCATTAGTTCGCTTATTAGACGCGTATCTCAAAGCCGCGCCGGTACAAATCGCACAATTAGGGTACCTCACCGGCGTCTTAGGGGTGTTTCAAAAACTGATCTCGAGCAAAGCGCACGATCATCAAGGCTTTTACATTTTGAACGCCTTCGCGAAGAGTTTAGATTTATCCATTTGGAGCGAGTACTTGCCAACGATTTGGCAGGTTTTGTTTCAACGCTTACAGACTGGCAAAACGCCAAAATTTTGCCGAGGCTTTGTCGTGTTTCTGAGCGTGTTGGTTGCCAAACGCGGCGCCGACGCGGCGATATCGACCATGTCAACCATCCAAGCCGGGATTCACGAGATGATTCTCTCGAATATCTTTGCCGTGGAAAGCGTAAAAGTTGCAAAAGAAGAAAAGAAGCTCGTCGCCGCGGCTGGCGCTCGATTTCTGTGCGAAACGGACTTGTTGAACACCAACGCCCAGTGTTGGAGAGACGTGTGCGCGGCGTCGGCGCGGTGCGTAGACGCCTACCTCTCCACCGCTGAACAAGACGGAAAAACCTTAGCACCGAACGGCACCGCCGCCACGAATAACAACAACAACAACACCGCTTCCGCCGACGAAATCGACCTCGCCGACGAACTCCTCGAAAAAATCGAGCAACAAGGCGGCTACTCCGCCTCCTACTCGCAACTCTCCGCCGCGAAAACCAGCAAAGCCGACGACGACATTCTCAAAGACTCCTGCCCAGACGTCGAGATATATTTCGGTCAACACTTGGCGCAGCTCGCGCAAAGAGATAACCAAAGCTGCAAGCAATCGCTGGCGATGCTCGACGCGGACGCGCAGAGCGTCGTTTTCAGGTGCTTCCAGAAAGTCGGTTTCAGTTTGTAACGCGTCAAAAATCAAATCGAAAAGCGACGATATATATAAAAAGAATAGTACAACATTTTCAACATCACAAAAGTCAATTTCAAATAACAGGCTCTCTTTCTCTCTCTCTCTCTCTCTCTCTCTCTCTAAATCACGCGTTAGCAGTGAGAGAGCGCAAGTTTTCAGCGGAGAATTCCTTACTCTCACTCCATCGAGCGCGCGCGCGTTTTTTTTGTCTTTTTGTTTATTTCTTGTCCTGCTTATCACAAACACTTTTTCTGTCTTTTGAGCCCACAAAAAATCGCCGCAAAATCGCTTATCCGCAAAGAGAGAGAGCGAGAGAGCGCGCGCTTTCGAGCGCTCCGCATCTCCAGAGACAGAGAGAAAGACAGAGAGAGACAGACAACAAAACGAAAAGCTTTGTATTCTTTTTGCTCTGAGTTTGCATCGCTGCTTTTGTGTGCGTTTAACAGAAAAGAACGCGCGCGTATTATGGGTTCCATTTTCACGCCGGATGCGCTTTTTCCCAAAGCTTCTTCTTCGAGAGGATTAGGAAGAAGAAGTCTACTTTTGGAAGCGGCTACGACGACGACAGAAGGCGCGGACCCCGCGTCGCCGTTGCACGATTCCTCTTCTCACGGAGACCCGACGGCGATTTTATGGTTCGTATTCATCGCGTTAGCGTTAGGAACGGCGTGTCGGAGCGCGTTCACCGTTATCAACTCTCCGGTGCCGTATACGGTTGCCTTGCTGGTGATCGGGATATGCATGGGCGTTTTGAACGATCAGTTTGATTTATCCGGCGTCGGCACGAGCCTGGACGCGTTCGTGCACATAAACCCGCACTTACTTCTGGCGGTGTTTTTACCGGCTTTGATATTTGAGAGCAGTTTTAGCATGGAGTGGCACACGCTGTCGAAAGTATTGACGAAGATTTTAATCTTAGCCGGTCCGGGGGTGTTGATAAACATGGCGCTGACGGCGACGGTGTTGCACGCGTTTCCGTTCGCGTGGGATTGGAACTTTTCGATGATGGTCGGGTCGATTTTAGCGGCGACGGATCCGGTGGCGGTGGTGTCGATTTTGAAAGAGGTTGGCGCGTCGAAGATTTTAGGACACGTGATTGAAGGCGAGTCGCTGGTGAACGACGGCACCGCCATCGTCGTGTTCACGCTGTTCTTTGAGATTAGTAAAGGCGAGCACAAGACTTCGTTGGATGTGTTTTTGATGTTTTTGACGCAACCGTTGGGCGCGTTACTCGTCGGCGTCATCGCCGGACAGTTGGTCATATTTTGGCTCAAATCGATATTCAGAGACCATTTGGTACAAATCACGTTGACTTTGTTCGCGTGTTATCTGACGTTTATGGTTGCCGAGAGCGTTTTCCACGTCTCGGGCGTGTTGGCGTGCGTGAGCATGGGTTTTTACATCAGCGCGAAAGGTCGCGTATTTTTCGTCGGTAACATCGAGCACACCATGCACCACTTTTGGGAAGTGTTGACGTATTGCGCGAACACGTTGGTGTTCGTTTTGACTGGATTCATCATCGCGTCGGAGGTTATGAACGACGAGTTGGAGCTGAAATTTTCCGACGCCGGGTGGGGCTTCTTGTTGTACGTCCTTTTGAATATCATCCGATTCGTGACTATATCCATCTTGTGGATTCCCATGAAGTGGAAAACCGGGTACCAAATGAGTCGCTCGGAAGGGTTCATATGCGTTTGGGGCGGTTTGAGAGGCGCGATTGGGTTGGCGCTAGGTTTGGTCGTCTTGGAAGAAGATGTCGCATTCACCGCTCGAGATCGAGGGTTGGTATTAATTTTAATCTCCTGCGCCGTCGTCGGAACGTTGCTGTTGAACGCATCGACGAGCGCGTTGATGTTACGTGTGAGCGGATTGTTGAAGGCGGAAAAATCGCAAGCGTCGGCGTTAACCGCCGCGCGAAGAGCTATTCACGAACGCGCGATGGAACACTATGAACAAACGCTTGGTCAAACCGGCGCGCAATACGTCGGTGCGCCCGATTTTACCGCGGTTAAACAACTCATTCCGGCGTTAAGAGTCGTCGACGACCCGCAAATGGACGAAACGGAAATGGAGGCGATAAAAATTGTCGAACAAGACGCTTTCATGCGAGAACAGAATAAAAATTTGTTGGTTCAGGAAATCCGCCGGCGATTTCTCCACGGCGTCCGATCGGAAGCGTGGAAGATTTTAGAGGAAGATTTGTGCGACGCGATCGTGTGTAGTTACATCATGGAAGCCGGAGAGTTCGCGGAAGACGAGCCGCCGGGGACGTCTTTGACGGATTTGGACCATCTGTTGAGAATGTTGGAACCAAAAGCGTGGAGGCGAAAATTGAACGCGTTTATGGAATCGAACCAAATCGGGAAAAAAATTTTGCAAGGTTTGCGTAAATTGGGCGTCATCGAGGAACCGTGGATGGTCGTGAGACGACGAACATTGAATGCGTTCTGTGCGGTGCACGAGAGAACGTCCGCGAGATTTGAGCGGCTCTTGTTGGATTCAAAAGAGCCTGCGGAGGAACACAAAGAAGCCGTGGTCGGCGACGGCGGCGGCGGCGGCGGCGGCGACGAACCCGATTCCGATCATTACTTGACGCAAAGCTCTATTCATTCGTTGAATCAGTTAACCTCGAACTCGTTGACCTCGCCCGTCGGCAGACGCAAAGGTAGTGACCAAAACAAAATCGGCGGCGCGAACAAAGCTTCCGCCACGGGCACCGGGACGCACAGAGGTCCTTCCCGTCGGAGAGTCGACGCCGTCCAACAGTTGGAGGCGGAAACGACGGGATCGTCCTCTGCCGCCGTTCAAGAGCACTTGCGCATCGTGCTCAAAGAATCCAACGGAGAGTGCGACAAGGCGAAGGAGATGTTGAAAAAGATGCAACACGAGCACAATCACGTGGCGAGAGCTTTGCGATCGGAAGATTTAGCCAGAGAAACGTTGGAGGTTGTCTCGCATGAAATTGCTCGATTGACTCGAACTGGTTTGTTGAAACAAGGCGAGGCGGCTATTTTGTCCAGCGAACACGCGCAAGTGTTGCGAAAATTGCTCTCGCAACCGTTGAGACCGTCAAAAACGTCTCCTGGACGCATTTTAGCCCAAACTCCAATCATGGATCCAACCGTTCGCTCTGGCGTAACCTCTCGAACTTTGCGCACTCGCATCGCTCGAGAAACCGACGTCATCGAATACTCCATCGGCGACGTCGTCGTGGATCCTTCGAAACCGTTACCGGAGGAAGGTATTTTGCTCATAGGCAACGGCGTGTTAGAACTCAGGACGGTTAACGACGTTCCCGGAGACGAACCGTTGGTGATTGGGTGTAAATCGCATCGAGCCGCGTGGGCATTGACGGCGTACGAAGAAATGTGTCGAGATTCGCGAACTGGAACGTTTCTTCACCGCTCGGGGATTCAAGCGATCGCTAAAGCGAAAATGTTTGGTTTCATCGTCCCGAGATCGTTGGCGGAAACCATATTTTCGGACGAAAAAGAGCGAGAGTGTTTAGATTCGTACCGAAGAGCCGCGGTCGCGTTACTCGTGGAATCGTCGTTGCGACGCGCGTTGAGCGCGGTCGTGTCGAAAACGTCCTGGATTGAAGGCGGATTGAGAAAGTTTTCGCCGCACAGATTCGCAGCGAGAGGTAAATTTGAAAAACTTGGCGGCTCGTCGCAAGATAGCGCCGCGTCCTCGTCGACGACTGAGTTACGATGCGACGATCCGTCGAAAATTATCGTTTTGATCAGCGGTATGGCTCGCGTCGAAGGCGTAGGTATCGTCATCGCGCCGGCGGTTTTAGATTCGAGATGCGTAGGTATTCGAGGAGGGACGTGTGGGAAATCCTCGGTAGAAGCGCAAGGGATTGGCGGGTCCGGGACCGAAGGCGGAGGTTCGAGTGCGGAATACAGATTGGGACAGTCGATACCAGGTATCGCATCTTCGTCGAGCGGCATGGGCACGAGGAAGAACTCGTTGGCGAACATATTCGGTCTTGGTTCGAAACAGCCTTCGTTGTTAGAACCGACGCCGGACGCGCCGCCGCTGAGATCGCAGCTTTCCGGATTAGCCGCCGCTTCTTCTCGATCGGCGTCCATGGAGCTCACGAGGACAAACTCGATGAGCGGCGGTGGTGGTGAAGAGGAGAATAGCGTGAAAGGAAACAACGAGTTCGCGTCGCGTCGAGAGCGGATTACAGGGAGAGACGCGCCGATTAGCGGCAACGTCTTCACGGGCAAATGGACGCCTTTAGGACAAGTGAAACTCTTCGTCGTCAGTTGCGGGAAACTGGTCAAAACGAACCAAAGTGTTGGCGGTGGTACAGTAGGAGAAGGAAATAGCGGGATGGGCGGTTCCGTCGGCTCCCCGAACAATAACAGCAGCAAAGCGTCGACGCATCAACGAACGATGGAAAAGCTCAAATCGGGTTCGAGCACGCTACACGCTCTCTTTAGCGATGTCTCTAAATCCAAGAAACCGCCGCAGCATGGTGGTAACCACGAGGGCCTATCCGGCGTCGCGCACTCCGCGAGCGAGGCGATGCAAAAGGACGACGGAGATCACGACAACAAACGAGACGACAAAGAGGATGCGCCTAAAACGTTACACATCACCATGGGTAAAGAGGAAAATTCGAGCGACGATCCCGCGTCTTCGTCGTTTGATGTGACGAAAGATCGAAGAAAAAGCCTCGGCGACGATTCAACTTTTCGCAAATCGCACGACGGCACGTTACACAGTGGATCTAGAAACAAGACCATGGTGCATTCCAGAAGCGTCGAAGGTATAGATGGGACCGCTGGTCAAGGTGTTTCAAACTTTAGCGACGACGACGGCGACGACGACGAAGATGTCGGAGAAGAGCATCCGTTGACGCATCTCACCGCGCGCTTTTAATAAAAAAACTTTGGACCTTGACACATCGCGAAAGAAAGTAAACCCGGTGGGGGTGGATGTGTAGCAAAAAGTATATAGAATCGCTTTAAATATAAACGTCGTCGTCTCATACATTATTGTGTATTGTAGTATTATAAAACTGATAAATATAAACGCATTAAAATATGCATGCGATTTTCACCGTCGATACATACATATATACGTGCTTGCGCTTGTATAAAACGCTTCTTTCTCATCTTTCGTTCTCTCAGAATGTGATTGAAACATCATAAATGTAATGAAGTCCTCCTCCTTTTCCTTTTCCTTTTGCCTTCTTCGCCTTTTCTCATTCATTGGTCGCGTCGCTTATTTTTCGTGGTAGGAGCCCCAGACTTCTTGCATTTCCGCGTCGGTTAACTTCTCTCTGTCCTCGGCTTGCATCCAGAACATGTATTTCATCATGACGACGTACAAAATGATGTACGACAAACCAATCAAAAACCACGCCACGGCCAAGACTTGGGAATACTTTAACAATCTATTCAACGGCGTCTCGTCCGGGGCTTGAATTGTCTCGCCGGTGATCGGGCTGACGTAATCTTCTTCCGCGGAGACTCGCGCGACGAATTCTTCCACGTATTTGCATCTAGCCAAAGAGTCGATGTTTGGCAACGCTGAAATCATGTCGATGGTGCCCGAAACCGAGCCGATGTCCAAATCGTAGCCGTAATTATTGAAATAATATGAATACGCTTCTTGCAACGACACCGTGTGCGATTTTGTACCGGTACTCCATACTTGGTCGTAGCTGTTAAGAGTCATTTCAAAAACTTCGTCGTTCTCGCCTAACAAGCCTCGCTCGTACAAGTTGCACGCCAACGCTTTGTATTCGTCGTACGCGATCGAGCCGTCAACGCCAACTTGTTTGAACTCACCAGTCTTTGCTCCGCACATTTGCGAAGCCGTCGATGATTTGTATTCGGCATTGACGAACTGAGTTTCGAGAGGTCTTTCGTCGTTTAATTTGATATTCAAACGATTTATACCGTCGTAAATGGCTTGTCTCGCACCAGTAATCGTGTCCAAAGCGACGCGATCGCTGAAGCACGGCAACACGTCGTCCAAGGACGTCATCGGGTTCGCGGCGGGCGGGTAAAACCCTTCCGCCGATCGCCAGTCGATCACGGTCACTTCCAAGTCGTCGAAAAATTGTGCCACGCCCATGAAGACGCCAAACATGATCCACGCAATCAAAAGCAACAGCCACAACGGTACCGAGGCGAAGAAGATGCACTTTTTGAAGTTACCAAAGACCAAACCGCCACAAATCAAAGAGACGACCAACAAAAACGAGGCCAACGCGATGGCCGCTTGTTCCGTTCGTTCCACGTACTTTTCGACTTCGTTTTCAAACGTGTTCACGGTTGACTTCACGCTCGCTCGAGTGTTGGAAATTTCCACCTTTTCGTCTTGGCCACCGTCTGGGATTAATCCCGCGGCGTTGGTATACGCTGCGTCGATGACGTCAACGTCAACATCCATCACGTCCAACGAGTGCCCGAGATCTTTGACGACATCGTTGACCGCGATCGGTAACTCTGACGCTCCCCAGTAAATCAATCCGCAACCGACGATGGAAATCAAAGCGCACAGCACGACGACAAACTTCGCGGTCTTCTTTTGACACGCGCTCGGGACTTTCGATTTAAAGCAGCACTCGCACGATCCCGTCACCACCCAGAGGCAGCACGTCGCAAACTTGAACGCAAAGTAGAGTAAAGTGAGAACGAAGATGAACACGGCGACCAACACGCCCGGCAAGACGCACCCGCCAATCATCTTAGCGTACTCCTCGTTCAACTTAAACTTCATGTTGGTAATCGTTGTACCGGATTCGATGTCCAATCTGGGGGTGCCCCAAATGGTCATATCGTCCAACGTGTAAAACTTCGACGCGGCGGCAGAGTTGAACCACTCGACGGTATACACGCTCGGGTCAAAGGTTTTCGCCGGAGCGTACTCGGAAAACCCAGATGAAGCCGCGGTCCCGCTCGGCGTGCACTCCTTGGGCGGTCCGTTTATCCCGCAGTTATACATGGATAAAAACTTGGTCGCGTCTAGAAACATCAACGACGTGTCCGCGCCGACTCCACCGGAACACTCCAAGGACATGTTTTGGTCCCAAGTGCACAAGGTGTCGCCGTCGTGTTTGGTCCATCCGGAAACGTCCTGCGCGAAACTCGACGCCTTGTCGAACATCCACACCATATCCGTCACCGAATCCGTGTTCCAGTTGGAAATTTTCCCGTCGAAACTCGACGCTTCCCAGAACATGTCTCGCGTATCCTTAACATTGCTCGTGTCCCAAGTCTCCAAGCCTTTCCCTTCGAAAGAGTGCGCCCAGCTAAACATTCCGTTAAACGTCGTCACCGAGGACACGTCCCACTTGGACAAGTCGCCGTTAAAAAGGTACGCGCTACCGAACATGTACCCCATGTTCGTCACCGAAGACACGTCCCAGCTGGACAAGTCGCCGTTAAATTGGCTCGCGTAATAGAACGCGTCGTACATATTTTTTATGTTCGACACGTCCCACTCGGATAATTTGTTCACGCCTTGTTGCGCGCTGTACCAGTGCGAAGGGCACTCGCCTTCGACCGGATCCACCGCCAAGCACTCCTGCACGAGCTCGTAAAAACCATCATCGTAATAGTCCACGATGTTCGTCGAATGGCTCGCCTCGGCGAATCGAACGAACGACGACGATTTCGTGCCGCCGCCGCCGACGAGAACGACGACGAGCAACAACGTCAGGACGTTGAACGTCTTCGAAATCATCGCCGAGCGCGGGCGCAAACCACCGGTCAAAGAATAATAATAATTCCTCGTCATCGTTAAAATTAACCGTGTGACCTAATTCAAAATCAAAAATTGTATTCGTGCGTAAAGAAACAAGGTCTAATAATAAATACGCGTACAAAAAAAGAGTCTCTCGGAAAA
>Ga0181597_10004657_pt1 | contig 13527 bp, 8 predicted proteins | sample 041ome_5_FD_148647 | JGI IMG/M metagenome (GOLD analysis project Ga0181597, IMG submission 148647) | Coastal salt marsh microbial communities from the Groves Creek Marsh, Skidaway Island, Georgia - 041403US metaG (spades assembly) | ecosystem: Environmental > Aquatic > Marine > Intertidal zone >... | reverse complement strand
ATCTCTTTGCAGTTGCAACGTGCGAACTGTCAGACTGTGAATGTGGGAGAGTTCGTTGTGCGTGAGGTAAATCGTATAGCTCGCGGTTCCGAGAGCCGTCGCAATGATTGACATGACGCGAAGAGCAGAATGCCCAGAACCCCGCATCTGTATAAATTTCTCATCCAACGCCAATAAACACCACATCGAGACAGTCGACAATAAGGCGAAGAGTTGACGATCAATTGCTATACCAGAGCGGCCACAATACACCAGCACTACTGCCATCAAGCCCAATAGGTAGGAGCAATAAGGAAGAGCCGATTTCCCCAAAAGTATTTGAGGAGTCCATTGTTTATGATGTAACCAGAACAGTACCAGACCAAAAGAAAACCAGGTCCAAAAGGGAAAAAACAAACCCAACAAAGAAGCGTTCAGTTTCCAGACGGAGTGATAATAGATCGCAAAACTCAGGCCTGAGACAATCGCTAAGCCTAACACAAATTTCTTACGAAACAGAAGAAGCAAAAAGACAGTGAGATAGAATTGCATCTCAATCGCCAAGGTCCAGTAGGCACCGTTGATTTTTCCAAATCCGAGACACCAACCCTTGTCGATGAACCGGAACCCTTGTGTCAACGTAAAGACTCCGAACCAGTCCGCAGAAGAATAGTTTTTGGGGAGTTCGGGGTAGAATTTCATCGCACTGTCTTCGATGATTCCAACACTGTGCAAATAAACGCCCAGCAACCTCAATGAGCAAATGACTGCAATTGAACACCAGAACGTCGGATAGATTCGATAGATCCGCTTTTTGAGAAAGGTCCAACTGGAAACATTGCTTTGAATCACTCGGTAAGATGTCATCGCAATACAGTAGCCGGAAATGACAAAAAACAGAGGAACTGCTCGATCCCCAATTTTGAAAACTGAGTGCAAAGTCGGAAAAGTTGATTGGAAATGCTCCGAAAAATGAAAATGGAACACGAACACCCAGATTGCCGCCAATCCTCGAACAGGATCAAGCAAATGAAAGCGACTGAGTGGATTCGTTTTCAGAGAATGTTCTGCGTGCATTTCGTGCCCAATCTAAAATCACAGGAATGCAATTCTGCCAGCAGTATCTCTTAGCACATGCAAGTTTTTTTGACAACATATCTTAGCTCTGTGATTTGTTCAGGCTCACCTTTGAATCGACCGCGGCATCAGAAATGATATTTACGAAGAAGCCAAGCAAAACTATGTTTTGACGGCTCCCCCTCATGAAATCACAACTACGCCGCACGAGGTTCTTTCGGGGTCGCAAATCTGGTTTTCTTCATGAGTCTCAAATCAACCAAACATTCGTTATCCCGCAGCTCACTCTGGAAAGAAGCCCGACGCTCTCGAAATTGGGAAGAATTGGCCATCAATTTGGGATCGCGGATTCCTATCGAATGGGGAAACAGGCTGCTGAGTCCAATGTTTTGTTCGGAGAGACTTCAGTCACGTCTCTTTCATAAGACCCTGAAAAGACTTCGTAAAATCGAAGCATGGATTGACGGCCCTGTTGAACCGAAAGAAGCTGTTGGCCGCCACATCTTAGTACATGCTGGTATGAAGTGGCGATTATTGTCGATGGGAGATATGAGTCTCAAAAGGGCAAGAAAGTTTATCACCATCGAAGGACTGGAAATTCTCGAAAAATATCGAGACCAACAGACGAGAATCGTTTTGATTAACAGTCATTTCGGAGCGTACCGCGTCGTCAGTAAGATACTTTGTCAAAGCGGCTTTCCTTTGACGATCGTTACAGGGCAAAGCTTTGGATCAAAACTCGCCAACTATGAATGCCCGTTATTGTTGACTGGGGAATTACTGCCGACCCAAATTATTCGAGAATCGACACGCGCCATCGAAACAAACCGAATCCTCTGCATCTCCGCAGATGGTCGGGAAGGCAACAGTGGAATCGAACACAATTTCCTGGGAAAAAAGAGAGTGTTCCGTACTGGTTTCGCACAACTCGCCATCAAGACAAAAGCCCCAGTAATCCCTGTGTTTTCCACTGTCGACGAATATGGAAAGGTTCACATTAAGCTTCACGCCCCTTTGGATAGCGGGGACAGCACACAGACAAAGAGTGATCGCATCTATGCACTCGTCCAACAATACGTGAAACTGCTGGAAGGTTATTGGATTGCCGATCCGGGAAACATTCGTATGGGGCAGTTCCGACTACTTCTAAAGGACGACGAAAATCTGACAACTCGACAAGCTGACTCCGAAGAAAGTTCTCGCGCGGCATAAATTCATGCGCGAAGAGACTCCCCGATCAAACGGAGAAACCCTGCCTGACGAATCACTGTCTTCGTTGACTGCTATTTGAGATTAAGGCTTAAATGCGGCGTCATTTTCGTTTCCGAGTGCCAGCACATAGGCCAGCAGGTCAAGAATTTGCTCCTCGTCTAACGAGTTCAGTAATCCCACAGGCATAATCGAGACGGGGGAAGCACGCCGCGCCTCGATTGCACTTTTCTCGATGGTCTTTTCTTTGATGACTGGTGGTCCCGTAAGAATCGTCAACTCGGTCTCATTTTCAGAGACAATGTTTCCATTGAGAGTCGTACCATCATCCAGAGCCAGTAATACCGTTCGGTATTTGTCTTCGATTTTTCGAGAGGGCTCTAATATTTCGGCCAAGATGGCTTTGGCGTCGCTCTTATGCTTCTTCTTCACGACCTCATCGAGGTTCGGGCCAATGGTGAGATTACGTCCGAGTGTGACACTGTTCTCAGTAAATTTGTGGCACTGAGCACATGCGAGTTTCGTAAAGAGTTGTTGTCCACGTGCAAAATTTCGATGTTGTGCAACGTGCTGTAACTCTTTTTCCAGATCGGCAATTTTCCACTCGGTATTTTTAACAACCTGTTGGGGGTTTTTGGCGAGAAACTCTTTCAGGTCATTGGTCACGTAGAGAGTCCCACGCATCAGTAAGTGGTGTCCGGGGAATGAGCAAATATATGGGTAGGCGCCTTCTTTTGTGGGGGCAGTAAACTCGATCGTTTCTTCCTGTCCATGATCGACCAACTGACTTGCCCAGAGAATCTCTTTACTTTCGGGCACGAAACCAACCGAGAACCCACTGGCTCCCAATGCAATCGCCTGCAAGCCGACTTCGTCCGCCTTGCCAGGATTCACCAGCATGATGTTGTGAGGCATGTAATCAGGATTCGCGAACGTCAGTTTGATTTTCTTGCCAGGCTTCACCGTAAGTTCGGATACGTCGTATCTCATGCGCTCACGTACGGTCCCGATTCGGATGGTTGTCAATTCGGAAGTGTCGCTGAGGATCCCGGACTGTTGAGTCGCTTCTTCCTCGGCTTCCGCAATGACGCCACCACGCATAGTGCTTTCGACATTGAACCACAAATGTTTCACGGTGTTTGCCGCGATACGGGCATGTGGCTCAGGAGACATCAAGAGCTGACCGAGTAGGTCAAGATTTCTGACATTGTGCTGTTGATGCAACCAGAGCGCTTCGAGCAAATGATGCGCATCTTCTTTTTTGTTCGGATCAAACTGCTTCATCCATTCGTTTGTTGCCGCGATGACAGCGTCGGTATCACGCTCACTTAATTCGATACGTGTACGATGCCTGATTCCATCGACGGGCGATTTGAGATTCTCAAGCAAAGAGGTAATCGGTTCGCCATCAATGGCTACCGGCTTCTGCAGAGGACGCCCGATGGCAGTCATTCGGTAGATACGACCATGTGCATGGTCGCGGTTTGGGTCGCGTACATTGTGCTGCATATGGCCGATGATGACATTGTGCCAGTCGCAGAAGTACAAAGAACCATCGGGGGCAAAAATCGCATCCGCAGGACGAAAGTTCTTGTCGCCGCTCATCATCAATCCACGTGATTTTTCGGTCGTTGTGCTGCCATCCGCATTGATGGTGGAAACGACGAGTTCATCACCGGCTGGCTCACCCCAAACAGTTCCGTCTTCCCCGTTCCGTGCAAGATCGTAGTGCTTGATGCCCAGGAAACCGATGACGTTACAGATCAGGAAATCACCCTGCATCGACTCGGGGAAATGAGCACTGCTGACAATTTCGCTGGCGGTGACAGGACGGACTTCTTTCTTCAAGAGCTCGTGCATTTTGAACCCATTGGCCTCAGGGCGAACTTGATAAGCTCGACCGCCAGTCCCGTCGGTGGCGTAATGATAACCCCAGTAGTCAAAGGCGATGCCGTGCGGGTTGGGGGAATTGTCAGCATGTCGGGAAATGGTGAACCTGCGCGGATCGAATCGATACATGGCCGATGCACCAGTTTGAAGTGATGGTCCCCAGGGATGCTCATGGTTGTGCATCATGAACACGCCGCTTTGCCAGTAAATGGCACCATCGGGTCCGTAGATCAAATTGTTTGCAGCGTGATGAGTATCTGAAGAGTCGAGACCTTGAAACAGGTTGATACGAACGTCGGCGACATCGTCTCCGTCGGTATCTTTCAGAAACAGGAGTTCTGGAGTGCTTGTCACAATGACGCCGCCATTCCAAAACTCGAACCCGAGAGGATTCTGAACGCGAGCAAACTCGGTGACGCGGTCGGCTTTACCGTCGTTGTTATCATCGTGCAAAATAATCAACGCATCATTCATCTCTTTCAGTGGTTCCCACTTTGGATAGGTGGGCCACACTGCCGCCCAGAGACGACCTTTGGTGTCGAACTGCATTTGCACCGGGTTGATGAGTTCAGGAAATTTGTCATCATCGGCGAAGAGGCTGATTTCAAAGCCTTTCGCTACCGCCATATGCTCAATTCCTTCTTCACCAGAAATATATTTGAGCCGACCCTCTTTCATGGCATTCGAACTCTTACTTCCGCCTCCGACATTCGAGATTACTTCGATTGGCTCGGGGACATTACTGTCGTCCACTTTGAAGTCTTCGCCTTTAGCAACAGCCCACACGCGAAGGTCGCGGTTTTGGGTCATAACATCTAACATCGATTGTTCGTGCTGCAAAACGACGGCATTCGTTTGATCGTTGGTGAATTTCAGCGTGGAACGACCACCCCAAACATCGTTCCCATCGCGAGCACGATAGCGATTATTCCAGTGATAATTTTTGTCAATCACGGCAGACCGAAGCGGTTCCATAGAAGGAGATGTCGTCACCTTGTGACCAAAAAGTGATGAAGCGATGACTTCGGCCAGCAACCTGTTTCCTTCTTCCGTTAGATGGACGCCGTTAATTGTCAGTGGCTTGCTCGACTCTTTGAACAGTTGCATGGACGGATGAAACAGGTCGATATACCCAACTCCCGCTTCCCGCGCCGCAGCTTCTGTCGCTTTGGTGTATGCGGCAAGTTGAATATTGTGTTTTTTGCCGTCAGGCACATTTTTATTACCGGTATCTTCGTGTGCAATCGGGCTGAATAAGATGATACGAGGGAACGATTTTCCATTGGCCTTGGAAGCACGAGTTTTATTGACGAACTCAACGAGTTTTCGTTGATGCTCGCCGGCTTTCTTCACACCTTCGAACGATTCGTTGTATCCAAAGAATGCAAACACAACATCTGCCTGCACATGTTGAAGATATTCAGTCATCGATGCGGCACCCTGGCTACGTGGAAACGAATCCGGGCGATCACCACTGGCACTCAAATTCCGAAAACGGAGTTGCTCGTTTTGCAATTCGTTTTGGATGAGAGTTTCCAGCCAGCCATCATGTTGCATTCGGTCTGGCAAGCCATTCCCAAGAATGGCCACCACATCACCTTTTTGAAACTTGAAGGGAAGTGGATCTCGATAATTGGCTGGCACATCGACAAGCAAGGGATCTCTGACCGCGGAATTTGTCGCCGCTTTTGCGACATAAGGCTTCCCGGGTTTTCCGTTGTAGCTGAGATAGGTTTGCTTTCCGCCACCTTTGACATCAACCTCCATGATTTCAGGAGCCGCCACGTTTGACACTCGAAAAACTTCTTTACGATCTCCATCCAGCAGCGTCAGGGTAAATCCATCGAGACGACTTTCATACCCGCTACGGTTCCAAATGCCGACCTTCTCCACGTCCACGGCCTGACCGAGATCAACTTCCCACCACGGGTTTGTTGTTCCCGCGTTCGCAGTATGGGTCTGCCCACCTTTGTTCCAGTCAGGGTCTTTGTTTCCATCTAATGCCTTCGCTGCCACACCTCCGCCGTTGGTGCTTGATTGTGTCGCCTTCGCGTCCGTAGCGACATTCTTACCACCGCTGATCACTTCCACTTCGGCCAGCGTCAGAATGCGTTTATTGCCGGGAAGTTCGATGCGAACAAAACGAGCAGGTTTCCCTGTTTTAAGAGTCGCTGCTGGTTTCTTAGTCTCTTTCGTGTTTGCGACTTTCTTTTTGGCAACAGTTTTTTTGGTGTCGTTATTGGCGGGAATGGGGCTTTTGTATCCCGCATACATCTCTGGCTTGATACCACGAGCGTACGTGCCACCTCCAAAAGTATTCGGTTGGAACGGTCCCACGAAAGCGATATTCGCGTCGGCACGAATTGCGTCTTCCAAGCCGAGAGCCCAATAGCAGCCGTTGACAAGCATGCGACGATAACCGTCATTCAAAAGATCTTCGGGAGTCCCGTAGAGCGAAGTAAAGACTCGTCCTGTTTTTCCTGTTGAGGAGGTGTAACTGCGTGTCCATTCGGATGGCATCGGTGGCTTCGTCTCGTCAGCGGGAGAGTCTGGCGTCATTCCATTCAGAGGCTGTGCCATCGTCAAGATTTCGCCATCGATTGGTTTCCCGACATAGCCACCCGCCTGAACCCAAATATCTTTGACTCCACGCAAGATGGAATGATTTGCAGCGTCTGCTTTGACTGTGATGCGGGTGCTTTGCTGATGATTTCGACCGTAATGGCCAACCCATGTCTGTCCCAAAACCTGATGTCCGAAGCCAAGTTGATAGCCGTCGGCTTTGCTGTCGTAAGAATACTTTGAGAATGGTTCGTCAGTCTTCATTTTGAATCCGTGCGTGGCAGTCCTTAATCCCACCACAGGACCACCTCGATTGAGATAATCGTCGAAGTGTTTCATCTGCTCGGGGGGGAAATTCTGAAACCGCAAGAACACGACCGCCAAATCGGCGGTGCCGAGTGCCTCGATGCCGGGCATGTTAGAGTTGCCGGCAACGATTTCTCCAGTCTCTTTGTCGATATTGAATAGGACCGTGCATTTGAATCCGTGATGCTTTGCCAAGATGCGTGCAAGAGCAGGCAGAGACTCTTCTGAACGGTATTCGTGATCGCCAGCGAGAAAGACGATGTGCTTACCCTGCCCGACTCCTTCGGTCCCTTCAAAGACCAACGGCGCTGCGTCAGCACCAGATGTCATGGCGAGTGCAAGGCAATATAAGACGGCCCAAGAAATTGTTTTGACGGAAGAGTTCGCAATGATCTGGAATATGTTTTTCATGGTTCTCACATAATTTGTCATAGAGAGCGTCGGCAAATTGAATCTTCCAGTTTAGCTGCGAAAGGGAGTGGAAGATAGTGTTTCAATTCTCATTCGCAGGAAAAAATGAGGATATTGATGTCTCTCTCATCAGGTCTTCGAGAAGCATTAACCAGAGGTCACTTATTCCTCGATATGAACAGCGCAATCGGCAGCCTGAATTCGTCAAAAATAACTCATCTGTCGTTTTGATTGTTCAAAACAACACTCTGCGTCTGTAGACACACAGGATTTTGGATGAGACAGAGAGATTACTCTAACCCGGGGACTTTCTCTTGAGGAACTTGCTCCGAGCGTTCGTCTGTGTTCTCAGATTTGAGGAGGCGCCCGATGATGACCACAATGGTTTGGTTCTTCAGAACGAATCGATCACATACCACTTCACCAATTTTTTCCCACGAGTTGTTAGAGCCGAGACTGCGTGGCGTGTGAGGTGCATTAAAACAGAAGTACTCCATGTCCTCCGGTAATGATTGCGTCTTGGAATTTTCGATGACAGGAATCAGTTCTTTCCAGTGATAAGCAAAGAGGTGAGACACACGTCCAAAACTGACCAGTTTTTTTCTGTGGGAACAAGTTGGCGAATTTCTGCAACTTGCTGGACCGTATCAGGAGTCCGCCGAATGAGTCTGTTGACCCAAGGCCCGAAAAAGGTCGATCCCATAAAGACGGCAATACATAATGTCATCACTGTGGCACTTCGGTGGGAAGTTCGATTACTCGCTCGGAAAATGATGACCGACAATACAAGACTCCAAACCGCAAAACCAATCATAAAGCCAGTGGGTTGCCAGTTCATAGAAGTGGGTTCGATCTGTGTCCCGAAGATCAGTAAAGCACAGGACAGCGAAAAGGAACACCCAGCAACAAACCATCCAAAAATTCGCCAGCTTTTAGTCCATAGAGAACGGAGGTGCTCGTGTTCCCAACAGCGTTGGGCAATCAAACCTATCATGATCGCAACACAAGGATAGATCGGCATCAAGTAGCGAGTTTTCGCCCCCGGGACCGGCCAGAGAGAAAGGAAGGCGACAATCACACCGACAATGAGAAACAACATATGAGAGCGGGCATGACCAAGAGTTTTCCAGAAGCCGGGGTAGAACATTGCCAGTAACAACCCCGACCAGGGAAGTAGATTAAAAAAGAAGACTCCCGGAAAAACAACCATGTGTTCAATTACCGATTTGACATTGGTGCCTTGGAAGCGTTGTAAAATCATCCTCGAATAAATGCCTTGGCCCTTCTCCCATCCGAGTTGGTATTGATAAGCGCCTTGCCAACCTCCCCACAGACCGAAGAACACCAGAATGCCCGCGAAGTGTGACAGCGAAAGGGCTTCTTTCCAACGACCAGAAAGCAGCAGGTAAATTCCGATGGTTCCAGCAAAATAAACCGGAGCTTGCAACCCTTTGGCGAGACAGCCGAACGCGACCATTGTGTATGGTAGACACCACTTTATCCAAGGTGACCAATTTCGTTCATCGCCCCAATGCCAAAGCAATAGCGATGCTGTTACGAAGAATGTAAAGACTGCCTCGGTTTCTCCCAACCAACCTAACTCCATCACCTGCCCCATCGTGGCAAACGAAGCCCCCGCGACCAGGGAACCTGTAGGTGTGAGAAAAATTCGAGAGTAACCATAGACCAGGATGACCGTGAATAGGATTGCCAGAGAACTGGGCAGACGAATTGCGATCTGATCCACTTCACCACGTATCAGGCCAACCATTGCGATCAACCAGTTTTGCAGTGGGGGGGCGAGAGAGATAAACTTGCCCTTGCTGACGCGGGATGAGCCAGTCCCCATTTTCGATCATCTCGACAGCAACTCTTGCACGTCGACTCTCTTCACCTCGCACTGAAAGATGCGTAATGCGAGGAAAATAAAAGGCCAGCACCAACAGGATTAACAACCCCAATTGTGGTTCGAGATACCACTTACGATGCTTGATCGAATTGGCTTCATAATCAGGTTCGATAATTGTAGTCTCCAAGACACAGTCACTGATCCCTCCCAAGTGATTCTGCCCCTCTTGGTTACGTCGAGCAAGACCGCCAATTGAAATTTTCCAGCGTTCTCAAAACCGTTTGAGAGAGGAATTGAAGGCGACGCCAGAATCGACACCACCTCTCAAAGCATTCGTGGATCGGGAGGAGGAGAATGTGCCTGCAAAACTTTGGACCGCGCAATGCAAAGCGGACCGAACTATCACTCAAGTTCGGTCCGCATGATTTGCCATTGAAAAATCAACGCTTAAGAGACTCTCACATTCTCAGCACAAGGGCCTTTTGGTCCTTGGCCTTCTGTGAAAGTGACACTTTGTCCTTCGTACAAATCGTCAAAGCTCACGCCTTGCAGACCTTTTGAGTGAAAAAACAGATCTTTTGAGCCCCCAGTGTCAATGAATCCAAAACCCTTGTCAGTCAGTTTCTTAATCGTGCCTTCAGCCATGTGTCCGTGTTCCCGAATCGGTTGTTAGAAATGATTCGACTCACCGGAACAACTCCGGCTGCCAATCATCTGGTCGCGTAAGTGTAACGATATGGGGACCGCAACGTAAGTGGTCAAGCCCCTTCGGTTCAACAGGCGTCATACGATTCTGACGGGAACAGCTTCAACCGATTGCAGATTCTCAGGTTACGAAAAGTGGCATTTTGGCAAACTGTCGCAGTCTATTGCCTATTAATACGAGACTTCTTGGAATTAACGCCAATTCTTCAATCGAATTCCATGAAGAAACCTCGTTTCTGTTCCTTCCACAGCTCGGCCATATTGTCGCGAATCGGGGACGCTCGAACCGACTCTTCCGGCCTCAATCTCATGCTTGGGAGCCGGAAATCAGTCGCAAGCGTGGTCTCTCGTGACATTGTAGAAAACTTTTACAGATTGCGGCCAATAGCCAGATTCGGTCGATCTGTGCATATCTCGCCGAGATTCGGGCTGGCCAAAAAGTGTTGGTCAGTTCTTGTTCGGGTGACATGCCTCACTGGGAAGGAGCTGAGCCAAACAAGATCACCTGTGACTACTATGAGCAAGCCTGTTCGAAATAGTCTCAGCACTTACCGAAACATGAATTCATCATCTCAGAGGAGAATGAGTAGCTCACCTTCACTCCACAAACGGCGGTGTCTCGCGTTCGTCGCGATCTTTGAGAAGCTCTTCCAAAGAGATACTGCTACCTGTCTCAACGGGCAGCGGTTTCGGTTCTTCACGGGATGCAGAGATTCTCATCGGTGTGATTTTGGGAGCCGTCATCGGAAACGGCTTGGCTCCACGAGATTCTTCTGCAAAGCTGGCGGGTTTGATCACGTTCGACTGAGCGGCCGTGTCACGATTCGCTGCCGGAAGCGGCAACGGTTCCAGCGACTTACCCGGTCCACCGGGGGGGGTGATGTTGATTTCTTGAGTGGCTGAGAAAGAACGTCCGTCGGGAGTCGTGTAACGGGCCAACAGGACAACTTGCTTGGATTGAGGGGTTTGCTGCCAGGGAGCCGTTATTTGATAGCCCTTTCCCAGAAAGCCGTCGTGCCAGTTTTCGGCAGATTGTTCCAGAGGTATGGTCCATTCCCCCAACTTACGGTTCGCTTCCGGGAGAGAAGGGTCGATCGCTTCCACTTCGATGCGGCCTTCCAATTTGACCACTTCACCCGTCGCGTCGAGCGGAGAAATTACGACATTCAACAGGTCGTCTCCTGGCCGACTGTCTTCGTTGAGAGCACCTGTGAGACGCTTGTTGATCTGGATCGATTCAATGCGAGCCAGTTGGCTGATGGCTTCAGGAGAGGAGCCCGTCAATTGGCGTTGCAGAGAGGTGATCTCTCGTTCTGTTGTTGCGAGACGGCGTTCGGTCGATTCAAGTTGATTGTTGAGGGCCCGCAGTTCGGCATCTTTGGAGCGGAGACGAGACTCGAGCAAATCGACATCTCCACTGGCGCAGCCGAGAAGCGGAAGTGCTCCCGTGGTCAGAATGATGAGGATGAAGTTTCGCATCAGTGGTCGTCCTTGACCGATGATTCCCGATGATGGTCGAGTTTAAGGCGTCTGCCCACGTTCGAGATGTTCGAGGACTTGGTCAATCAGGTTGTATTCCTGAGCTTCTGCCGCTGTCATGAAGTTATCGCGATCAGTGTCTTCTTCAATTTTTTCGAGGCTGTGCCCGGTGTGCTTCAACAGGATTTCGTTCATGCGTTGCTTGACGCGACGAACTTCCTTGGCGTGAATCTCGAGTTCGGTGGCAGTCCCTTCCATGCCGGCAAGCGGCTGGTGAATCATGATTCGGCTATTCGGAAGGGCGTTGCGTTTTCCGGGTGCTCCCGCTGTCAACAGGACAGCTCCCATACTGGCCGCTTGACCGATACAGTACGTGGCCACATCGCAGCTGATGTATTGCATCGTATCGTAAATGGCCATACCGGCAGTGATCGAACCACCGGGGGAGTTAATGTAAAAATGAATGTCGGCTTCCGCATCTTCAAATTGAAGAAACAGAAGTTGTGCAACAATGCTGTTGGAAACTTCGTCGTTTACCTGGCTGCCGAGGATCACAATGCGATCGCTGAGCAGTCGGCTATAAATATCCATCGCCCGCTCATCGCGGCCGTTTTTTTGAATAACAAATGGGACAAGTGCGGTCATGATACTGTTCCGTAGTTTGTGCAGATTGCCTGAATTGCCGTCTGCCGGACGCATTTGATCATGGTCCAGCAGTAGTTAGCACACGAATCAGGTCCGATCAATAGGAATCGATTCGCGGTACGAAGTCACTCTTCCTCTTTTTTAGGAGGTTTTTCCAGCACTTCGTCAACGAGACCGTACTCGACGGCTTGAGTTCCCGTCATGTAGCGGTCGCGTTCGGTATCTTTCGCGACTCTCTCAATGGGTTGTCCGGTATGCCCGGCCAGAATTTCATTGAGCAATTCGCGAGTTGCGATGATGTCGTCAGCCTGAATCTCGATGTCCGAGACCTGACCACCCACTTGGCCGTAAGGCTGGTGAATCATGATCTTGGAATGCTTCAGAGCGAAGCGTTTCCCCTTTTCGCCACCTGCGACGAGAATGGCTCCACCACTGGCGGCCAAGCCAACGCAGTATGTCGCCACTTTACAGTCGATAAACTGCATTGTGTCGTAAATGGCAAGAGTCGAGGTGACAGAGCCACCGGGAGAATTGATGTAAAAGTGAATGTCCTGATGTCGATTTTCCGACTGCAGATACAACAGTTTCATCACGATCATGTTGGCAGAGGCATCGTTGATGACGCCATCCAGAAACACAATACGGTTTTCCAGAAGCAGGTCTCCGATACCCATCTGACGCTGACGAGCAACGTCCCGCCCTCGAGAGAGTTGCGGGTTGGCCGGCATTTGTGCAAACGAATCAAACATAGTGAATCTTTCTTGGAGCGTATGCAGGTTTGTGCTGGTGGAATAGCTCATTATATGGCAGCAAGTCAACCCTGTGAAAAAGATTGAAATTGTCTGCCGTGGATTTCCTGAAACACCAATGAAAAAGCGGGATCAAAGAGACCCCGCTTGGTCACATCAATTCTTTTGGATTTATTCGTCTGATTCCTCAGATTCTGGCTCGTCGTTTTCAGCCTGAGATTGAGTGACAGATTGACAGAGAGAGTAGCGAACCGCTTCCACATTATCGGACTCGCTCTGTTCCCCTGCCGGAACGTCTTTGAATTCAGCCTGACTGAGAACAACATCTACCGCTTTACGTTCCCGAATCTGAGCTTCCAGATTGTCGATCATTCCCGACTTCTGCATGCGGGCACGAACGCGACGAGGATTCTCGCCCGATTGCATCGCCATCATGAAAATTTCCGATTCGACGTCACTCGGTGAGACTTCAATATTTTCGGCGTCCGCAATTTTGTCGAGGACAAAGTGTTCTTTCAGAGCCTGACGAGTTTCAGACACGGCTTTCTGACGCATTTCGTTTTCACGACTGCGAACCTGCTGTGTCGTGTAGCCAGCCTGTTGCATCTCGAGCATTTCGCGACGCAAAGCATTCTCTGTTTGATTCAGAACCAGTTTCTCGGGGAG
>Ga0181597_10004654_pt1 | contig 13533 bp, 9 predicted proteins | sample 041ome_5_FD_148647 | JGI IMG/M metagenome (GOLD analysis project Ga0181597, IMG submission 148647) | Coastal salt marsh microbial communities from the Groves Creek Marsh, Skidaway Island, Georgia - 041403US metaG (spades assembly) | ecosystem: Environmental > Aquatic > Marine > Intertidal zone >... | reverse complement strand
GTCGGACGCGTCGCTGTGCCGCGCGCGCGTCGGCGGCGGCGCGCCAACGTTATCTCGGCACAGCGCGTGACGTCGTCGTCGTTCGATTTCATGGGTAGTCGGTGTGTTCGTATGCGTGCACGCGGGCACTGTTTTTTTTCGGACATACGGGTCAGGCATTATCAGTTGTGTGCTGTTTATGTAAATACCCGGAATCGACGTCATTGGGTATAAGTCCGAATGTCCGATTTTGCGGCTGCGGACGGAGTGATGGATGTAAATTTGAACCGATGGTGATGAAACTCCGCGAAATCACGCGTAATCAACGGTCGAAAATGGCCAGACGCCGCGCGCGCGGGCGCGCCGTGTCGGTCCGGCCGCAAAGATATGATCGTTCAAAGTCTCGGTCGGTCGAGCGCGGCGGAGGGGGCGGGGAGGAAGTCTGGCTCGCGCGCGCGAAGGATCGCGCGCGAGAAAACTGTTTGCTTGTAAATAATCGTGGTGGTGATGATATTATTATTCTTCAAACTCGGCGAAGAACGCGATTGTGGATGTCAAGGCGTCGATGAAGGCGTCGACGTCGCTCGGGAGGTTGTAAAAGTAGAGGCTGGCGCGAGCGCTCCCGGGAACGTCGAGGTAACGGTGGAGGGGCTGAGTGCAGTGGTGACCGCTGCGACACGCGATTCCCGCTTGGTCTAGTAAGGTGCAAAGGTCGTTGGCGTGAATGCCGTCGACGTTGAAAGCGCAAAGCGAGGCTCGGCCGCGCGCGGGCGGAGGGCCGTATATCGTCACTCCAGGGACGGCGGAGAGCTTTTCGTACAGGTACGTCCCGATCTCGATCTCGTAGTCGTGGATTCTATCCATGCCTATTTTTGTGAGGTAGTCGCACGCCTCGCCCAAGGCAATGGCCTCAGCTATCGCGGGCGTCCCAGCCTCGAACCGTGACGGAGGTTCGGCGTACGTGCTCTTTTCGAGGTACACGTCGGCGATCATCTCGCCGCCTCCCATCCACGGCGGCATGGTCTCTAAGACGTCCATACGACCCCACAAAAATCCGATACCAGTCGGTCCGCACATTTTGTGCGAGCTACCCACGATCCAATCCGCACCGAGCGCTTGCACGTCCACCTTCATGTGCGGCAAGCTTTGGCACGCGTCGAGAAGCACCTTGGCGCCGACGCCTCGAGCGAGATCGATAATTTCCTTCACTGGTGCCACACCACCGGTGACATTACTCACGTGCGCCGTCGTGATGAGCCTCGTCTTTTCGTTCACCAAAGAGCGAAGCTGATCCATGTCCAGTTCCTGCGTATCCTTCGTCAATTCAACGAATTTCAACACGCACCCCGTCCGCTCAGCGAGCAGTTGCCACGGGACGATATTTGAGTGGTGCTCTAAAACGCTCAAAATTATCTCGTCACCGGCTTTGATGTGCTTGGTCCCCCACGTGTTGGCCACCAGATTGATCGCCTCGCTCGCGTTTCTCGTGAAGACGATTTCCCTATCCGTCGTCGCGTTGACAAACGCCGCCACCTTTCTCCGCGACAACTCGTACGCATCCGTGGCCTTGCTGCTCAGATAGTGCACCCCTCGATGGACATTGGAGTTATAATCCTTGTAGTAAAACATGTGCGCGTCGACGACTTGATTCGGCTTCTGGGACGTCGCCGCGTTGTCCAGATACACCAGCTGGGCGCCTGACTCTGTCTTTTGGTCGAGAATCGGAAAGTCTCCTCGTGTTTCCTCCCCCAGCGTCGACGTCGGCGCTTTCACCGCCGTCGCCGACGACGCAGCGCGTCGAACGCTCGCCGTCCGTTGCGTCGGCGAGACGCGGCGTCGCGGAGACGACGTGGACGCGAACGCGGCGCGCGTGACGCCGGCCGCCGACATGGGTGACGTCTTCGATTACGCGCTCGGTTCGCGCCTCGTGCGCGCGCTCGTGCCGATGATGACTCGCGGGCGGGCGGGCGATCGGCGGTAACGCGTGCCGACCCGCGGTTTCGCGACGCACCGACGAGCGAACGCTGAGGTGTGCGGTGGGCGACGAAGAGAAGAACGTTTCTGAAGGGTGGCGACGCCGCACCCGAGTGGGTCTCGGATACAATGTTTTCGTCGAGAACGCGGGCTAAGACGCTCTGATGCGTCGTGAATCGTGAACCATGTGCGATTATCGTGCGATGTCGGATTTTTCCATGTACTGGTACCCGGTGGGCAAGTCGCGATTGACCTTGTCCGCCTCGGGGGACGTCAGGAGGGCGTCGCGAGGGAGCGCTCCGCCACGCAACGCACCGGTGTTTCGGGCTTGACCGCGCTGACCCGGTAGAAGATCGTCAAAGTTTTCTTCGGAATCGAACCCTGCAAGTGAAGAACCAGGGACACTACCAGGAAGCCTGTTGGCTTGTTGAAGATTGCTTCGAGTTTTCTTCGTCTTCGCCTTGGCGCTCGACGGGAGTCCGCCAAAGGCGGCTCGCTTTTGTGTGTCTTTCGCGCGCATCGTCTCCCGGATCCGACGCATGGCTCCGTTCATTGGCGACGCTCCGGTTGTACCACCAGATAACGTGCGCTGCAAACCTCCAGATAGCTGTCTCTCTAACGGCGACTGATTGTACATTTCAACGAGCGCTGGAACAGGGTCTCCCGTAAGGTTGACTGCGAGATCCTTTTCGCGTTCAGAACGCGAATGTTTCTCGCAAAAAGCAGTGAATCTTTTCTTGGAGTGGTCGACTGCGCGCATATGACACGCTGCTCGTCGGCAGCAGAGTGGATGAAAGACGGTTTGACAGTGCCCAAAGCAACAACGCATGAGCGTTCCATGCGAACGCGTACAGTATGTGCAAGACGCGTTGCGGCGCTCGCGAGGCACGTCCTCGATATTCACAGGTCTGATCACCGCTACGTGATTCATGATCCTATCGAACAAGTGCGCCTCGGGGACCCATTTCGCGCACGCGACGTGACACCACTGGTTCCCGGTCAGCGTCTTCTTGAAGGCGCCCATTTTCACCGGGCAAAGCGTGCACTCCACTCCGCGGTAAAGAGCCAACTTGCCTTGTAACGTTATGCGCGACTTCTTTGAAGTCTTTGGGATTGCAGTGCCTGCTAACACGGCTGCATTGCACACAAAACACAACCACTTGGGATCCTTGACATAAGCGTCACCCGTGATTCCGTAACAGTGCGGGTGCACGATAAGTTCACACTGCGAACACTTCATTGTTTCTTCCATCTTCTCCGCTTCTTCAGTCCCAGCACAGACACAGCAAGCTTTGTTATCGGACACGGCATGGAACGGATCCAGAAGAATCGATGACATCGGTGAACGAATCGGAGACGCTCCAAGAACAGGGGATCCGCTTCGAGGCGTGCCAGACAGGCTAAAAGACTTGAGGTGACTCGATGTGGTGGGGTCGAAGTTCGCGAGACCGAACATTTTTTTCACCCGACTTGGTGCCGCTTCTATTGCTTTCATCACCGCTTGGGTAGTCGGGGGCTTGTATGTTGGTATCAGGCTCTTCGGGTCGGGTCCCACTATTGCGGCTGAACCCATCTCGCGTTTCGGTTTTGATTCGCGTCGCCCATCACCCACTGCTGCTTTGGCTCGCTCCAGTGCTGCCAGCTGGTCCGCTTCGCGCTTCTCTTTCTTCTGTTGACGTTTGACCTCTCTGATTCCCGACATGTACGTCGCGGCCTCATCGAGCTTTGCCTTGCGCTTTGCTTGTTCGTCGTTGTCCGACTCGATTCCGCTAGCTATTTTCTCTTGTGCCCTCTTGAGTTTCTGCCTGTTCGACTGTAGTTGCCAAAGAAGTTCATATTGAAGCGCAAGAATCTCTGCTTCTACTTCGTCTTTTGGAGCGCACGCCAAGAGCGTCGGGTTCGAACGCCAAGCGTCTTCAATTCGTTGCAACTCATCCTTTGCCGATGGACCGCCTTGTACACGGTTGGCGCGAGACGGCGCCCCAGGTAGTTGCAAATCTTTCGACTCGCCACTTTTCTTGAGACAATTCACGCTTCCTTCACTTGTACCGCATTTGCTCGACAACGTTTTCAATCTCACGCACACCGCGCATGGTTGAGATCCCCCCGAGCAACCTTGCTTGGGACCACTGGGAGTCTGTGAGGTAGACTCTTTGAGCCTGAACGCCTTGTCGAGCAAAATTTCCGTGTGAATGGCCATCGTCTCTTCTGTACAGCCTTGCTCAAAATGTTTCAGCTCTCCATCGATCCCAAATGCCGTTGTGCATTCGTATCCGGTCTTTTCTCGCACATCCATATCCTTGTCACCGCCCAATTCTTCGTGCTCATCCCGAACGGGGTCGTTACCCACGACGGTCGTTCCCGCGCTGGACGGTGAGTCGTCGATCCCTTGGCCGCCACTTAACGCTTGCTCGCTCGTAGTCGTCACATTTGTGAGGTTTGAAGGTACGTTAACGAGCCCGTAAGACGCTGCCATGTCTAGATTTTGCTCTGGGAAAATCATGTTTTTATCCAACTTTTTCTTCGCCTTGGTCGCCTCTTCTCGACGAGCATCTTGACGCGTATTCACGTGCGAAGCGCTCTCGTGACGAAGCCACATACGAAGGCACGACAACAGTTCGTCGGTGTCCGAGTTTTCACTCTTTATTTCGATCCCATTCTTGCTGCGTTTGCTATTGGTCTTGTTTTCGTACTTTCCAAGCCAGGCCTTCAACGCCGCGAGCGTTACTCTTGAAAATTTCGCAATCTCACGCATTTTTTCGCTCTCATCCCCCACTAAACTAACTAAAACTCTAATCGTCATCGCGACGTGTTCTGGTGGTAGATTCTGTACCAAATCGATCCCCTGTTCGTGTTCCTGCAACGGCGGTATGACGAAGGGTTGCGTAGGTACGGCTGGAATAGTCCCGACAATGTGGTTCTTCTCCTCAAGTTTAATCGGCGAAGTCGGTGCCGATGTCGATGCGTGACTCTGATCTCCTTTTCTTCGGTACGTCAAACCGGGAATGGGAATTCCAATCTTGTCCTCTCCGACTTCATAATCCGGACCGACGCACGTAGTGTTCAGCGCGCTGTCAAACGTCCAAGGAGTGGCGGGCGCGATCCGAGCCAAGTCCGTCGCGTGAACCGGTCGAAAGAAATCTTCTGCATATCTCCACCAGGGCGCAACCTTCCGCGCCTCTTTTTCCTCCTCTACCCCGAGTCCGAACGTGCGTTTTCTCTGCGTACGATGAAAGTCTCGTCAGTCGCCCGTTCTACGAGCCCAAATATTTCTCCTGATTCGCGCGATCATTTCTCAATCCTCTATCACCACGGCGCTAGTCGTAAGGAACATACCGTCGAAGCCTTAGCCGCTGCCTTTTTCTCAATCTCATCCAAGCTCACCGCCTCTGACACCGTGTACGGCGACCGCAGCCTCGGCGCACCGGGGCAACTCTTCGGCAGCAATGCGGCGACGTTCTTGAGATCTTTCTCCAGTCTGTCGATCGCATCCCTCACGGGTACACCATCCAAGGCTTTGAAGTCCCTCCCAGACGCGTTGGCGGGCATGACTGCGACGTCACGTGTCGTTTTCTGTCCCGTCGCGCGTTCGTTCGACGATCCCCGTCGCCCCTTTTACGCCCTCGCGCGACGCCTCCTCGATATCGATCGCCGCGCGCGCGCGACGAACAATCTCGACCACTTTCGCGTCGAACGTTCGCGAGCGGCGAGCGCGCGCGCGTCGCGATCGCCCGCGCGGCGCGACGTGTGGGATGAATGCGCGTCCCACGCGCGTCCCACACGTCCCTCGTCCAGCCTGCGCCGTCGGACCTCGATGCCGCGATCGATCGCGACCAAACTCGATCGACGCGTCTCTCGATGGACGAAAGTCGGTTCACTCGATCGATCGATCGATCGATCGATCGATCGATCTACACACGCGTCTCTCGATCGACGGAAGTGGGTTCAATCAATCGATCGATCGATCTACACGTCTGTCGATCGACGTCGATCGATGTTTCGTCGACGCGAGTAGGTTCAATCGATCGATCGATCTACGCGTGCGTCGATCGACTTTCTAGATGGTTCAGACGGTTCACGCAAAAAACGCCGATCGATCGAACCCGATCGACGAGATTCGCATTTCGATCCCATGATCGATCGACTCGCTGAGGTTCGCGTGCGATCGATCGCGAAACCGCGCGACATCGCTCCCCTGGCGACCGGCTGCGCGGCACTTTCGCGCGCGCCGCGCGCGCGAGTCACCGCGAATGCCGTCGCCACCGCGCGTGATCGTAATCGTTGGTCCCACGGGGTCGGGAAAGTCCCGATTGGCCGTAGAACTTGCCCGCGCGCTCGGGGGAGACGTCATCAATGCGGACGCGTTGCAATTTCACGACTCGCTGCCAATCTGTACGGCGCGCGTTCGAGAAGATGAAATGGAAGGCGTGCGACATCATCTAGTTGGGTGCGTGAAATACGGTGAATACTTCGATGTGCGCGCGTTTCGAGCGCGCGCGGGATCGATCGTGCGCGAGTGCGTGGGTGAAGGGAGGTCGGTAATTGTGGTGGGCGGGAGCAACTACTACGCTCAAGCGCTCGTGTCCGACTCGCTGATGGATGTCAGAGATGGAGAAGAAGAAGAATGTATCAGTGATAAGAGTTTTATCGATGACATAGGACCGAATGGTGGACGCCGAACGGCTGCCGAAGATGGAACGGTTGGCGTTGACGCGTCGACGGCGTACGCTCGGCTCGCCGAGGTTGATCCTGAGAGCGCTCAGAGACTTCACCCGAACGATATCCGACGTGTTCGCCGGTATTTGGAAATCTTTGATACCACTGGTGAACGTCCGAGCGATGTATTCAAGCGAGAGCGCACTATGAAGAAGTTTGTGAGCCAATTTGACGTACTCGGTTGCCGGACCATCTTCATCGCGTTGAAATGTGACTCGAAAGTTCTTGACGAGATTCTTCGAGCGAGAGTCCTGTCCATGGTTGAAAACGGGTTGGTCGATGAACTGGAGCAGTTTGCGCGCTGTCATGGCGTTGAATCTCCGGACGGTGCTCGGGGAGACGTCCGTCAGGCGATCGGTTACGCGGAGTGGATGCCATACTTGCAAGCCAAAGTTAAAATGGACTCGACGCCTTGTGTCGACAGCGAACTCGCATCAATGCGTGATGAAGCCATCGAGGCGACTGTACGGCACACTTGTCGTCTATCACGACGTCAACAGTCACGTTTGACGACCTTTGCGAAGCAATACGGTTGGCCCGTGAGATTCGTCGATGTATCGGATTCGTTGAGTAAGTTCTGTTCGGAGCGCGCCGCCTTCAAAGATAGCTGGTACGCGAATGTCGTTCATCGTGCCCTAGAACTGTGCGAACATGAAGACGTCGTCGAATTAGACTCAGGAAACAGCTCAAAACAGGTCGCTGTGCACACGTGCGAGGCGTGTGGGAAAACGTTGCGAGGCGAAATCGAGTGGCGAGCCCACCTGAATGGCAGGCGCCACCGAAAGGCTTCTGCCAATGCGAGGAAACGCCAGAGACTTGAGTTTGGGACAAAACATCCAAGGTTAGGTAGCAATAGCGTTATAGATCATTAGAAGGATAGGCAAAATTGTTTTACAAACGCGTGTTGAACCGTAAATCGATTGAGGTTTCACGTTCCTGGAAGCTTAGGCACGAGCACCGGAGTCTTCCTTTTGTACGACTGATACCCCTCGTCCTTGCCCCATCTCTCATCGGCCATTCGTTCCAAAATTGGAATACCGCTCATCTTTGTCAGCAAGTAGGTGACGAAGAGTGGCGACGCAAACGCTCCGGCCGCTCGACCCGGATTCGACGCCGCCAAACCGTTGCAAGCGATTCCCGCGACCCCGAACCACATGCAAATCTCGCCGAAGTAGTTCGGATGACGAGACAGGGACCACAAACCGTGCTTGATGTACTTGCCTTTGTTCGACTTGTCCGACTTGAAGGCAAACTTTTGTACGTCGGCGACGACTTCGAAGACGAACCCAAAGGCCCAAAACGCCGCCAGCGTCCAATCCACCGCGTTCAGATCCACCAATTGACCGGGAGACCCGTTCAACAGATACACCGGTAACGACGTCACCCACACCCACACGCCTTGGAGGAACCAATACACCGCGAACACCCCGGGCTTGTCCTTCACGCCGTCGAATCGCGAGTCCCCGCCGTCCCTGTGCGCCCTCGCGCCCAAGAATATCCCCAATCTCGCCGTCCACGCCATCGCGAGCGCGCTCGCGAGCTTCTGCCGCGGCATCATCGCCGACGTCCCCAGCGTCAGCGCCGCCGTCGTCGCGAACGCCGCGCTCCCCAGAATGTCGTAAAACTTCTCCGTCCGCAGCGTCGCCGCCGCCGCCCAACCGACGAGCTGGATCCCAAAGTCCACGAGCGCCGCGCCGAGCATGCTCGACTGCATCGCGCCGCCGCCCATCCACGACAGCGCGTCCGCGCTCGCCGCGCGCGTCATCGCGCGCGAGGGCGCGCGCGCGCGCGCGCCGAGCGACGTTCCCGCGCGCGTCGAACGCGCGCCCTCGCCCTCGCGTCCCGCGCGCCCTCGCGCCGCGCGCGCGCCGCGCTCGGGCGCGCGCGCGCGTCGACGCGCGCGCCAGGCGACGTCGCGCCGCGCGCCGTCGCCGAACCGCGAGAGCGCGCTCGCTCGACCGCCGAAGGGCGACATGTGCGGCGGGGCGTCATCCGCATTCGTCGACGCGACGCCATGTCGACGGCGACGCCGGCGCGCGCGGTCGCGCGCGCGCCGCCGCGATGGACCGGTAGGGGCGCGCGCGCGCGGGGCGGGGCGGTGACGCGCGCGGCGGAGGAGGACGACGCGCGAAGCGCGCGAGTGGTGGACTTGTTCGAAGCCGCGGCGACGCCCATGGGCGCGGCGGCGCGCGCGGAGGCGGCGATGGCGGCGGTGCGAGCGATGACGAGCGTGCGAGAGACGGCGACGTCGAAGACCGAGGCGGTGACGACGGGAGGAGGGGAAGGGGCGACGAGCGGGAGCGCGAGCGGGAGCGCGCCGAGGTCAACCGGGACGACGACCGGGGCGTCGGGCGCGGCTGACGGCGCGGTGATGAAGGGAGGGAGGTCCGCGAACGATTCAGGGTTGAAAAACACCGCGAAGAAGGCGTCGAAGCCGAAGGCGGAGACTTTCAACCCCGGGAGCGACTTTTGGACGTGGACGCCGCCGGAGGCGGCGGGTTTGGATAAAGTCGCCGCCGCCGCGGCGCCAAAGTTGCAGAGACAGACAGAGACTCGCGTGAGCGCGGCCGTGGCGGTCGCGGAGCGCGCGCCCGAGGCTTCGCTTCAGTTGAAGTTTCAAAGCGACGTCGAGACGCCGAGCGAGTTGAAGCTTGAATTCGAAAGCGACGTCGTTTTGGCGAAGGAACCGGCGCCGCTGAGCGACACGCCGACGGTGGAGCTAGAGGAAACTGCGACCGCCGTGCGCGAGCTCGGCGCAGATGGGGAAACCGAAGGTACACTTGAAAATGGTTCGAGGTGGTGGCGCGAGTCAGGCGAAGAGGAACTCGAAGGCGGGAAGCTGTGTCGATGGACGCTCGTCCGAGGCGCCTCCGCGGACGGTTCCGTCGAGTGGGAAGAAAAATGGTGGGAGACGAGCGATGCTTTCAACTATCGGGAACTCGGGGCGATCAAATCGGGGAGAGACGCCAAGGGCAACGTGTGGCAAGAAAGCTGGCGTGAGCAAGTGACTCACGACACCACCACCGGTTTCTCAAACGCCTCGAAGCACATCATGAGAGAGGCGAACAAGTGGGGTGCGCAAGCCGACGGCGCCGAATGGCACGAAGTGTGGGACGAGAACTACTGGGGCGACGGTCAAGTGAAGCGTACATGTACAAAAAAAGGTGCGATCGCGAACGGCGCGACTCCAGACGACGGTCACGGTAATCGTTGGACGCACAAGTGGGGCGAGGAGTGGGACGGTCACGGTGGGTGCGTCAAGTGGACGGATTCCTTCGCCGACCGCGATCAGAGCGAGGACGGTGGAAGCGGACGTGCCTGGGGTGAAAAGTGGGAAGAACGATGGGGGGGATACGCTCACAACGGGAGTGCGGGGAATCGCAACGGGAGCACATGGGACGATCGCGACGGGCACAAATTTGAGAAGACGTGGGGCGAGGAGCACTGGCACGACGGTCGCGTCCACAAATGGGGCGCCACCACCGATGGTTCCGACGGTTGGGACACCTGGGAAGACAGTGCCGGTTGGTGGGAGCGCGCACCGAGCTTCGGATGGGACGAAGCCGTCTCGCACTCACCGCAACTCCTCAACGTCCCGCTTCGTCCGCGAGGCACCGGAGTCGAACCCGGAAAGAAAAAGTCCATCGGTCGAGCTCCCGGTCGAACGATCAAGCCACCGCCGGGGTCGCGTCTTCACAATCCAGATCAGTAAACGTATTATTTCGTTATTCATAGCCCACTTCGCGCAGCTTTGCAATGGATTCAGTTTTCACTTCGCCGTAGGTCTCGTAGCAGGTTAACCAGAGACGCGACTCAGACCCATCCCACTCGTCGACGCCTCGCGCTCGCCGACGCGCTCCTCACGATGCGCGTCGCGTCTGTCGCGTCGCGCGCCGTCGTCTCGCGCGCCTCGCCGCCGTCTCGCGCGTCCTCGCGCGCGCAATCGTCACCGCCGTCGACGACCACGCCCGGCGGCGGCTCGCGGCGAATCGTCACCGCGCGCGCGAAGAAATCTTCGCGCGCGGGCGCGGGCGACGCCAAGTACGCGGTGAAAACGACGGAAGACGCGCTCAAGTACGACCCCACGAAGTCTCTCGCGGACGTCCTCGCGTCCAAGGACGCCGCGGACGAAGCGAATGGGAATTCGAGCAACGACTGGGCGAGCTCGCTCGCGGCGTTTCGAGAAGAAAAGGCGACGAAGGATCGCACGCGAGCGGAGATGGGAGCGGAGATGGCGGACATGGAAAGGAAATCGAACGAAAGCGATGATTTGATGGACACGACGTGGGTGACGGAGGCTGGGACGGTCGCGAGACGAGAGTTTAGGGGATTGAACGCGGGAGAGGAGGAGGCGACGTTCGGGGACGACGAAGCCGAATTCGTGGCGTTTGGGACGAATGAGGACGACGGCGAGGAAGTTTGGGGACCCGGTGATGAAGGGTTTGAAGTGTACATGTACGATGACGATGATGACGAGGGGGAGGGTGAAGTCACTCAGGAACGGGGTCGGGGAATACCGCGGGAGATGCGGTGCTTTGACACGGCGAAAATTTACGTAAAGGCTGGCGACGGCGGTGATGGTCAGGTTGCGTTCAGGCGAGAAAAGTTCGTGCCGCAAGGTGGACCATCGGGGGGTAACGGTGGGATCGGCGGCGCGGTGTATATTGTCGCCGATAAGAACATGAATTCTTTAGATGGATTTAGAAAAAAAGTGCACCATCGGGCCGAGGCGGGCAAACGGGGGCTCGGATCGAAGTGTGCCGGCCGTAACGGTCGCGATTTGGAGATCTTGGTGCCACCCGGAACTATCATTCGCGACAGTCGGAGCAAAAAAATCATCGCAGAGATCACGAAGGCTGAACAGCGAGTGATGGTGCTCGCGGGCGGTCGAGGCGGTCGAGGGAACGCGTCCTTCAAGACGGCGAAGAATAAGGCTCCGATGATTGCGGAGTTGGGCGAAAAAGGACGTGAGTTCTGGGCTGAGATGGAACTCAAACTCGTCGCCGATGTGGGAATAATTGGCATACCCAACGCTGGGAAATCAACCTTACTCGCGAGCGTGAGCGCGGCGAAACCAAAGATTGCCGACTACCCGTTTACGACCATCGTGCCAAATTTGGGCGTCGTAGAGCGCGACTACGAGCGCATGGTGTTTGCAGACATCCCGGGTTTGCTCGAAGGGGCGTCGGAAGGGATTGGTTTAGGTTTCGAGTTCCTTCGCCACACAAAGCGAACGCGCGTGCTCATTCACGTCATCGACTGCGCGAGCGAGACGTGCTTTGAGGCGTACGACGCGATTCGCACCGAGCTCGAACTCTTCGACGAAGCCTTGCTCGAAAAGCCCGAAATCGTCGCTTTAAACAAAGTGGACGACATCGAAGCCACGGAGCGAGCGCTGCAAATGAAGGAAAAGTTTGACGCCGAGGGCATCTCTTCGCACTGCGTCTCCGCCGTCACGGGTGAGGGCGTGGAGGAGCTCCTCGCCGACGTCCAAGCCGCCCTTCGCGCCCTACCTCCGGTCGAAGATGCCTGGGCCGCTGATATCGCGGAAACGGGCGTGCGCGCCGCGGATGGAAAATCCATCGAAGATTTCACAATCGACGACACCCCGTACGCGTTCGTCGTCGCCGGCGAAGCCATCGAGCGTTTCACGCAAATGACAAACTGGGACTATTTCGAGTCCTACAAGCGCTTCGGCCGCGTCCTCGAAATGGCTGGCATCGACGCCGCCCTCAACGCCGCGGGCGCGGGCGAGGGCGACCGTATCATCATCGGCGACTTCGAGTTCGAGTGGAGCAAGGACCGCCGCGACCGCACCCTGTACGAATCCTTCAGGCAACGCGTCGCCGACGCCCCCGGCGGCCAGCGAGGCAGCCGCCACTGGCCCCACGCGTCGTGAAAACGTCAATCGCGCGCCCACCGTCGCCGTCGCGCGCCCGCGTCGTCGCCGCTGTAACCACCGAATCCAACGCGACGCCGCCTCCTCGCCGCGCCTCGCCACCGCCCCTCGGACGTCGACGCGCGCCCGAACGAAGCGCGCCTCTCCTCGCCCGCGCGGGACTCGAGCGCTTCACTGTGTGCGCAAACAGTGTAAACAGCACCACCGCGATCGCGAGATCGCGCGCGCCAATCGAAACGCGCGATCTCGCGATCTCGCGATCTCGCGATCTCGCGCGCCAATCGAAACGCGCGATCTCGATCGTCGCGCGATGCGAGCCACTCGTCGTCGCGTCGTCGGCGCGTCGCGCCGCGACGTCGATCGGCACTCGCGCGCGCGCCGCGCGCGCCGCGCGCGTGCGCCCGGGAAGAAAACGAACGACGCGCGGTCGCGCGCGTCGGGACGTCGGGACGTCGCGGTCGGGCGCGACGGTCGGGATAACGCGCGCGACGGTCGGGATAACGCCGCGACGGTTGGGATAACGCCGCGACGGTTGGGATAACGCGCGCGACGACGGCGACGGCGACGGCGACGACGACGGCGACGGCGGGACGGCGAGGTGGGTGAGATCGAGGACGGGGATTCGCGCGACGCGCGCGCGATCGGGCGGGCGCGGCGATGGCGGGACGGCCGGGCGCGGCGATGGCGGGACGGCGAGCGAGCGGTGGGGGGGGGGCGACGGCGAGCGACGGCGCGACGGGACGACGCGGGCGCGGGGCGAAGAAGAGCGAGAGCGGCGCGCGCGAGCGCGCGGAGAGAGAGAGGGCGCGGGAGGTCGAGACGGAGGAGAAGAACGCGCGATGGGACGTGCAAACGTATTTGGGTGGGTCGTCGCCGGCGCTCGCGCCGGCGACGTTATCGGGGTTACCGCCGTTTCCCATCGCGACTCAGATGCTGCAAAACATGACCCAAACGAACCCGTTTTG
>Ga0181597_10004651_pt1 | contig 13539 bp, 8 predicted proteins | sample 041ome_5_FD_148647 | JGI IMG/M metagenome (GOLD analysis project Ga0181597, IMG submission 148647) | Coastal salt marsh microbial communities from the Groves Creek Marsh, Skidaway Island, Georgia - 041403US metaG (spades assembly) | ecosystem: Environmental > Aquatic > Marine > Intertidal zone >... | reverse complement strand
AATCTGGCCCATCTTTGTGGGCTTTATTGTGCTTGTCCTTACTTTGGGTAAGCTAATGTCCCGTATGGACGTAGTGGAAGAAAAGATTAAAACTCTGTTTGATCTCTGGAATAATCGTAATGAGTAAGACAAAAAGTACTAGTCTTAGAACTGTTAAGACAGGTCAAGCTGAGATTGATCGTCAGTTAGACGAAGAGTACGCAAAGACTGCTGTAGCTTGGTGGGACGTTAGAAGACCGGAAGTTTACTTTGGTATCAAAGGTGAGCGTACTGACGAACAAAAAGAGCTTGCTAGAAGATTTAGACAAGAATGGGGTAATGTAAAAGGCGGTGCTGTACTTAATGGTCTAGTAGACGGTACTTATACCGCAGATCAAGTAACTGACTACTGGGGTGCTGAAAACTTTAACTCTATTATTAAATCCGAAGGTTACCAGACAGAAGAGTTTACAGGATCTGCTGATGAGTTTGGCGCGTATCTTGCTTCTCAGTGGGATAATGTTTCAGATTTTTTAAGCAGCACAACTATAGGCCCAGATGGTACACTAGGTTCTCTTTCTACAACTCCCTTACAAAATCTTGGTGGGTCTAGAGGAAATGAAAGAGGTGTTCGTGTTACTTCTGATAGACTAGTTCAGCAAGAATACGTAAACGCTGTTAAAGCTGCTGCTGACCAAGCAGGAATACCTGTTAGTGTTTTATCTCCAGATGGGGCGCAGTATGAGCTTAATTACGGACAGTTTGACGATGTAGCTTTAGGTGAATACAAGCAGACTGTAGAACCTTTTGATACTATAGATAAAATAGGTAGAGTTGTTTCTTCTGTTCTTGAAGCAGTTTTAATAGCAGGTGTTACAGGAGAAATAACTTCAGCTCTTGCTACCTTAGCAAGTGGAGTGCAGGCTGCTGGCGGTGCAGCAGAAATAACTAACGGTGTGCTGTCGTTTTCAGACGCTGTTGCTACAGCAGATCAAACTAAAGATTTTTTAGACACAGCCTTAGAAGTAGTATCTATTTATAGGGATGTTTCATCAGTTGCAGGAGAAATTGAAGAAGCTCTTGATTTAATATCTGAAGTAAAAAACACAATATCTCCTGATGAAACAATCCCAGAAGATGTAGTAGTCTCCTTAGAAGCAGACCCAGAGCTTATGGGTGAAGAAAAAATTATGGAATCTGAAGGACTTGAACCTGAGACTGTAACAGGAACAAGTAATCGTATTACAGATCCAGTAGGTTCTGTTGGTACTGCTGAAGATTCTTTTTTAAACGAAGACTTTATTAGTGAAGCTTTTGAAAACAGAAGGTACTCAGACGCTACTCCAGAAGAAATACAAGCTATTGTAGATTCTGTTGAAGAAGAGTGGGGAGATAGTTGGGACAGATTAAGCGACCAGTCAAAAGAACTAGAAATAACTGGTAGAATTAATGATTACGTAAGAGACAATATCGTAAACATAAAAGACCTGTATAGAATTTTTCAGGCAGAGTTAGGCAGAAGACCGACTACTGAAGAAATTAATGACATTTTAGGTGGCACAAAAGGTACTATTAAAGGTACTGATGACATTGTAACCGAATATATTGATAGTACATTGCCTGTAGGTGAAACTACTGTTACTGAAACCATAGGAGAAGAAGACTTTACTACTGATCCTTTACCTGTTCCTGACACTACTCCCGATGCAGTTAAAATTCAAGACGTAGGTTTTGAAGTTACAGAACCTGCAGTAAACGTAGAAATAGATCCTTACATACCGGAACAACCAACAACTGACGCCACTGGTGGTGGTGCTTCTGAAGAAAGTGCTGAGGCAGCGGCAGTGACTGAACCAACAGATGCAGAAGCTGCTTTAGAAGAAGCAGTAGCTGAAACAGGAGGCGTTGTAACAACTCAAGGAGGAGACGCTGGGCAAACTTCTCCTGTTATTTCAGACGATACCGGAGAAGTAACCACAAGTGACCGGCCTTTTTGGATAATACGGGACGGTGTAGTCTACATTAGAGACATTGACAATATTGATGAATGGCTGCCAGCAACTAATATTCCTGACTGGCTTCCTACTGAAGACGGTGTTTATGGGCAAAGTGGTGAACAAATTGACGAAGACGAAGAAGACATACTAGGCACACCAACTACAATACCTTCAACAAGTACAGAAGTAGTAGAAGAACCGGACACGACGGTTGTTGATGTTCTAACTGGAAATTCTACTGAAACTGTAGATGAACTTATAACTGACATTCTTACGGACACTGTTGTTAATCAAGGTACAGAAAATGTTGTTGTAGAAACAAATGGCACAACAACAGGCGGTACAGAAACTGGTGGCACAACAACCGGTGGTACAGATACCAATAGCACAACAACCGGTGGTACAGATACTGGTGATGCAGAAGTTGGCGATGCAGAGGTTGGTGATGCAGAGGTTGGTGATGGAAATGAAAATGGAGATGGTGATGGAGATAAAGACGGAGACGACTCCGGTGATGGTGTTTTAGGTTTAGGAGGTTCAGGTTTGCTTTCAATAGAGTCACCGTCAATTTTTGAACCTAACTACCAACCTTTAAGTTATAACACAGAGCTTTTAAAACCAAGAATGTTTGATTTTATAGACTATAATCCTCTTAGGACTAGAAGATGACGTATTTAGAATTAGTAAATGGGGTCTTACGAAGACTCAGAGAAAATCAAGTCTCTGCTGTAGACCAAAACCCTTATTCTCTCCTTATTGGTGATTTAGTTAATGATGCTAAAAGGATTGTAGAAGATGCTTGGGATTGGTCTGCTTTACGAACAACACTAACAATTACAACTACAGCGGATATTTTTAACTATGTGCTTGTAGGCAGTGGTAATAGAATTAAAATTATTGACGTTATTAATGACACGTCTAATTGGTTTATGACTTACAAAGACACTCATTGGATGGACAATGCTTTTTTAAACGAGACTCCTCCAAAGTCAAGCCCTACGTTCTATAACTTTAACGGTGTAGATTCTAACGGGGACACTCAAGTTGATTTATATCCAATACCTAACGGAGTATACACAATACGTGTAAACTGCGTACAACGAAACCCAGACTTAACTGAGGATACTTCTCAGCTTATTATCCCTCACATGCCTGTACTACACATGGCGTTGGCTTTAGCAGCCAGAGAAAGAGGAGAAACTGGGGGTAGGTCAGCAGGAGAACTTTTAAGTTTTGCTCAAAATTACTTGTCCGATGCAATAGCTTTGGACGCTTATAAACATCCAGAAGAAATGGTTTATAGGGCAGTCTAATATGGCTCAAGACAGACAAAATATAACGATTGCTGCTCCAGCCTTTAGAGGTCTTAACACACAAGACTCTCCTATTACGCTGGATGCTTCCTATGCGTCCATTGCAGATAATTGCATTATTGACCAATTTGGACGTATAGGCTCTCGTAAAGGCTTTACCGCTGTAACCACAAGCACAACACCTATAGACGGTAGTAACGGGCTTGAGGTTATTAAAGAGTACATAAACCCCACTGGTAACAATGTTGTTATTTCAGCGGGTAACAATAAGATATTTACTGGCACTACAACGCTAACTGACGCTACTCCCGCTGCATATACTATCACAACTAACAACTGGAAGATGGTAAACTTTAATGACCATCTTTATATGTTTCAAAGAGGATACGAGCCTTTAATCTACTCTGCTCATTCAGGTGTTGTAGAAAAGATGTCTGCTCATCTACACGCCGTTGGAACACCACCACAGGCTAATGAAGTATTAGCAGCCTTTGGTAGACTTTGGGTTGCAGACTTTTCCACTGACAAGTCCACTATTTATTGGTCTGACTTGCTTGACGGATCTGCATGGTCGGGAGGTTCTTCAGGTTCCATTGATATCAGTAAAGTATGGCCCAACGGTTTAGATGAGATTGTAGCTTTAGCAGCACACAATAACTTTTTAATTATATTTGGCAAAAACTCCATTGTTGTCTATCAAGGAGCCACAGACCCTACTACAATGTCTTTGACGGACACTATAGCCAATGTAGGTTGTATTGATAGAGACACTGTACAGCCCACAGGTACTGATTTAATTTTTATGTCCAGTGAAGGGCTAAGAAGTTTTGGAAGGACAATACAAGAAAAGTCAATGCCCGTTAGGGACATCAGTAAAAATGTTCGTAATGATTTACTGTACATTAACGCACAGCAGGTCAACAGCCCCCTACGATCTATCTACAGCCCTGAGGAAGCTTTTTACTTACTGTCTTTTTCTGACTCAAAGTACGTTTATTGTTTTGATATGAGGACTCCTTTAGAGGATGGCTCTCATAGGGTTACTACATGGTCAGACACGACTCTTAGGGGTTTAGAGAGGCTACAGGACGGTACTCTGTACGTAGGCAACACTAACGGTATTGCTACTTACAGTAACTATCAGGATTACGGACAGCCTTATGATATGTCTTACTTTAGCAACCCCTTATCATTTGGGGATACTTCAAGACTAAAGATTTTAAAAGAAATTATTATAACATTTATGGGAGGTCAGGGAGCACAGGCAGTTATTAACTGGGGATATGACTATACTCAAGCATATACTAAGCAAATTGTAACCATTGATTCTGGTAGTCAAACAGCTTATTACAACGAAAATGAATATAATGTATCTTCTTCAGAATACAGCCCCTCCATCATTGTGGACAGACCAAAGACTAAAACATCGGGTTCAGGGACGGTAGTAACCATAGGTATGGATGCTACTATAAATCAAAACGCTTTATCTTTGCAGGAAGTTAATATTCAAGCTTTAATAGGTAGGATGATCTAATGAGCAATTATACAAAGACTACAAACTTTACAGCCAAAGATACTCTTCCTACGGGCAACCCTGCGAAGATTATCAAAGGGGCTGATTTTGACACTGAGTTTGATGCGCTTGTTACGGCAGTAGCATCAAAGGCAGACACAGCTAACCCAACTTTTACAGGCACAGTTACAATACCAACACTAACTGTTAGTGGTACGTTGACTGCTGGATTAATTACTGGAGGTACTTACTAATGGCTCTTATAGATGATTTATTGGGCTTAGGGTTTGACATAAGCCAGTATAAAAACCTCTCCGATGAGCTTAAAGCTTTTGGGACAACTGCTGAAACTGGTATGGCAGGCATAGGGACAACTGCTGCTAGTGAAATGGCGTTTAAACCTTTTACGGTAACTTCCGGAACAGGCACGGCAACAACTACTGCCGAAGGTGGTACTACTTTAGATTTATCCCCAGAGCAGCAAGCTTTAGCCACAGGTTTAGAGACAGGGGCTGCGGGTTTATTACCACAAGCTACTACAAGAGCTACAACTTACGACCCCTTTGGTGCTTCAGCTTTAACAGGGGCAACCACAGCTTTAGCAGGGGCGGGACAACAGGACTTACCTATGGCTCTGCAAAGAGCAGGAGTAGGTACGTTATTTAGTCAGCAACTGGCTGGTATGGGTCTACCTACAGGTCTTGAGGGACTTACTCAGCAAGCTTTGACCAGCGGACAGCAAAGGATTGCAGGGGCTGGGCCTTCTTCAGAGCTTAATCAGTTGGCTCAGTTATTTGGTGGTGATGTTTCCGGTATGCTTGGAGCACAGCCTTCACAGCAAATAGGACAATTAGGATCAAGAGCCTTAGCTTTAGGTCAGCAAGGGTTAGGTGGGGCTGCTCCATCAGACATAGAAGCTCTGAGATCACAATATGCAGGTCTTGCGGGACAAGCCGCCGGTGGTTTAATGCAGCCTAGAGGAGCAAGAGAACAAGAAGTCTACGAAAGAATTAGGTCTGCTCAATCTCCTGAAGAAGAAAGACAACGATTAGCATTAGAAAACCGTTTGGCTGCTCAAGGACGTTTAGGCGTTGCTTCAGCACAGTACGGTAGTACGCCTGAACAGTTTGCATTAGCTAAGGCTCAGGCAGAAGCTCAGAATCAAGCAGCTTTGATGGCTATGCAACAGGCAGGCACTGAAGAGCAACAAGCCCTACAGAGAGCCTTAAGCTTGTCAGGACAGGCTGGACAGCTTGCGGGTACTTCTTCACAGTTACAATCAGCAGCGCAGGACAGAGCTTCACAGTTGTCTCAGTTAGGTTTATCAGCAGAGCAGATTGAGTCTCGTCTTGAAAGTGAGGGTTTAGGCAGGGCAGCACAAGCCGCTGGTTTGTCCAGTCAGCTACGTCAAGCTTCTTCCGGTTTAGAGTCAGAAGCTCTTCAAAGAGGTCTGGGTTTAAGTCAGTTAGGATTAGCCGGTACACAAGCAGGGGCTGGCTTAGAAGCACAAAGACTACAGCAGTTGTTGGGCTTACAACAGGCAGACATAGGGGCTGCTGGGGCACAACAGGCTTTACAGCAAGGTCAGTTAGGTCTTGCTGGGGGTATGTTTGACTTATCCAGAACAGCCGCTGGCTTACCTTCACAGTTACAGGCAGGGGACATTGCTAACTTACAGGCTCTGATGCAGACTGGTTATGCACCTGAAGCACAACTGTTGAATCAGCTACAGGTAGGTACTAACATAGCGTCCATTGCTGACACAGCACGTAGACAAGCCGCTATGGAGAAAGCCGAGTCTGCTGCTTCTGGACTTGAGGCTAACTTAGAGGCTCAGAAACTAAGGGCTGGTTTGTTAGGACAAGCCTTAGGCTCTGCCGGTCAAGTTATTGGCGGTGGTATAGGCGGCGGTGGTTTGTTTAGTTCTTTAGTAGGAGCTGCGAACACAGGTGGTGCTTTAGATGATTTGCCTGACGTTATTAAAAAATTACTGGGGATAGGTTAAAATGGCTAAATTTTCACAAGGATTTTTAAGAGGGATTTCTGATTTTGGTCGGATGAATCCCAATGAACCTAAAAGACAGTTAGCTGAAGCAGCTCCTCAGTACAAGCAAATGGGCACTACAGACCCGTTGGCTCGTAGAGTAGGTAGTTTGTTTAGTAACTTAGGGGTAGACACAAGTTACATGCAAACTGGTCAAGAAAGGGCCGAAAGAGCCGCGTCAGAATTTAATATGTCTACTCCAGAAGGCATGGCTCAAGCAATGATGGCTAGGGCACAGTATTTACAAGACCCTGTAGCGCAACAAGCTCTTATTTTAAAAGCACAAGAAATTATGCGAGCAGAGCAAGAAAGAAAAGCGCAACAAGCCGCAGCTTTACAGCAGACTCAACAAAAAGAAATATTTATTAAAACATTAATATCTCAGGCTAATGAAGCTGGACGCACAGATATAGCTCAAATGTTAGCTGGAGCTGGTATAAACATTGACGATAAAATACTACAAGATACTGTTAAAGACCTTAGAGAAGTTAAGACTAATCAAGTAGAAAAAGTCAACAGTCTTGCAGGCCGTAAGATACGTTACGTACAAGCAGGATTACCGGAAGACCAGTGGAACGACGCTACTATTAAAAACATGTCCCCAGAAAGTTTTAAAGAACTTATTGAAGGTAAAACTGAAAGAAGCAAAGCTAAAAATGAATTTTTTAGGGATAAAAACGGAAATACTGTTGCCTATAGAGTTAATGAGTTTTCAGGACAAGTTGAAAACCCTGCCTTTGGTACTGACCCTAATGCAAAACAGTGGGTCAATGCCAGCGAGTTAGAATTGCTTCCAGCTCCTAAGGTAACTGTCAACGAAAACTTTGCTATGAACAAAGAAGTTAATGAGCAGATAGTTAGAATGGGTATGGAAAGTTTTGAGCAGCTAAATGAATTAGCAGGAGATGCTCAGAACGGTTTAATAACAAACCAAATTGCTTTGGACAATATTGATGAGGCATATTTAGGTGGTGGTGCTGGGGCTAAATTAGGTTTAGATCGTATAGGCGAGTTTATTTCAACGGCTACTGGTCAAGAATATGACTCAACAAACATTGAAGCCACTGAAACTTTTGTAATTAGTCGTATTAAAGAAATGGCTACGTTTATCAAAGCTCTTGGTTCTGGTACTGGTTTGTCGGATAAAGATGCTGAGTTGGCTTTACAAGCTGTTGCTGGAGATAAAACATTAAATAGAGAAACTATTAGAGGAGTTCTTGAAGAGTTTATGGCTGCTCAAAGATATGTTATCGGTCAGAGAGATAAAGCTTTTGATATTTTATCTAAAGATACAAGTTTAGAAAGAGATGACTACTTAGACTTAATTAGACTAACTAGTCAAGGTAGACCTCCGCAGTCAGCGGGTTCAAAAGTTGGAAGATTTACCGTTACAGAAGGGTAAGACATAATGCCGATATATACTGTTACTGATCCAAATACAAATAAGACACTACGTCTTGAAGGTGATTCTCCTCCAACTGAGGAAGAACTTGAAGAAATCTTTGCTGGTTACGCTCCTAAGCAGCCTGCGGGGTATCAAGCTCCAACTTTTGCTGAGATAGGCTCTGGGCTTGTTGAAGATCTTTCTAGTGCAGGAAGAACGCTTGCTTCAGGTGTTAGCGGTGCTATAGAAGACTACCAGCAAGATAAGCTACAGTTTTCTGAGTATCAAAGTCCCGCAGCTACTGCTGCTTTGTTAGGGGTAATGGAAGGTGTTGCTCCAGCCGCCGGTGAAGCTATTATAGGTGTAGGTAAGGCTGCTTTGTCCGCAGCAACTCCTGATGTTATAGAAGAACCTTTTGTAAACAACGCTGTAAAAGCTTTTAGTGCTGCTGGTGATTTTATAATGAACAACGAGTGGGTTGGCCCTGTTTTAAACATGGCTAAAGAATCTTTTGCTGACTACAATAACTGGAAAAACTCTTCTGAAGAAAACCAAAGAAAAGCTAGGGTATTAGAGTCTACTGTAGACATGGCTGCTCTTGTAGCCCCAGCCAGTAAAACAAAAGCTTTGACTGACGGTTGGGAAGACTCTGGGCGTAAGATGATTCTTGCGGGAGATAAACAAAAGTTTACTAATAAACGTGAAGGTGTGCAAGCTTTATTAGAGCCTAGAAATATAGGTAAAGGTGAAGGTAGGGTAACTGAAGAAGGACTTTTACGCACTAAAACTTATAACCCTACAGAGTATGAACAAGAAGCTATTGACGTCATTACAGGCTTACCTAAAATAAATACAAGTAGGTCTGCAACGTACAACATGAATATTGTTGAAGATGAAATAGGTCTTGCCGCCCAACGTCTTGAAAAGCGTATAATAGGGCAAGGCAATCCTAAAGTAGACACTCAACTTATTCAACAAGAATTAGAAAAAGATCTTATTGCTTTAGTAAACTCTGATACTTTTTATGGTACAAAAGCTGTTATTTCTAACATACAAAGTATGCAGCGCCTTGCTAATAAACTTATTTTAAGTAGTGACGGTACTGCCGTTGGTCTTTTAAACGCTAGGAAACTTTTAGACAGAGAGTTAAAAGCCAACGCTCCTGCCGTTTATGACGCAGACTATGAGAATGCAAAAGCAGCGGCATTAAGAGTTATCAGGCAAAAGATAAACACTTCCGTTGCTGAAGCTGTTCCCGAAACTGATGTGCTTAGGCAGCTAAAAAGACAAAACTTAATGTTTAATGCTTTAGACACTTTAACGGATAAGTCTAATGCTGAAGATTTAACAATGGTAGCCAGAGCTATTACTCGTTTAGAAAAAGCAACGGGTCTTAATGCTCCTAGCTCTGCAATAGGTTTAGCGGCTACAGCCGGTTTAACTACAACTGCTTTAGCTTACAGTGGTGCTTTGCCGTATATAGCCGGTGGCGGTGCTGTGGTTGGGACTATGTATGCCTTAAGAGCTGCTCAAAGATCTGGGACACTTAAGCAAGCTTTAGGTGCTACTTTAACAAATCTGAACAAAGCAATTAAAACAGCGGACGGGGCTTTACTAAAACAACTGAAAGCAGACAGGCTTGCTATTATAGCTCTTATGCAGGACGTTAGAGAAGAAGAGGAAGTTAAGTAATGGCTGATATGCGACTTAGGGCTAAAGACAGAGCAGCGAGTAGTGAGCCTTCTCGTTTACTAGCCGCTTTACAAGAAGGCTATAACGAAGCAGGAGAAACTGTTCAAGACTACGTTGATAGAACCTTATCTAATAACGAAAAGATTATGGCTGGGGAAATCAACGCAGGACAGCGTTTACTCAGATCTACTGGCGATGTTGTAGGTTTGTTTGGAGGTCTTGCTGGAGATACTTTAGGCGTTATAGGAGATTTAGTTGTTCCTGATGAGTTTGGTGTAGAGGCTGCGTATCAAGAAAACATTGAAAAACCTTTGCAAAAAGCTATTATGTCTGCTGCTGACACTGACATAGGCCGAGCTGTTGTTAGTTTTACACAAGAAAACCCTGAATTAACTTCTGATTTAGGATCTATTGGTAATGTCTTAGCTGTAGCACCTGTTGGTAAAATAGCTAACGCTATTGCCCGTAACATGCCTACTGAAGTTAGGGGTTTTTATTCTGGAAACCCACTTTTAGTTGCCGCTGGGGTGGCTGAAGCAGCGACTTCTGGGGCCAAAGATGCTTTAGCTTCAGCTTTTAATCCGAGAGCTTTGGCTTTACAAGATGAAACAGGCATTACCAAAGGTCTTGTAAGACAAGCTAAGAAAGCAGAGGCGTTGGTAACAAGAAGAACAGCCTTAGCAACCAAAGCTGATGCAGGAGATCCTAAAGCTATTAAAGCTCTTGAAGCTTTTGATAAAAAACACAAAGGCTATGGGTCTATGACCGAAGGTGCCTTAGCTTATAACTATTTATTTAGAAAGCAGCTTGGTGAAGACATACCTCAGTTTATACAAAAAAACTTTGAAAACTTGAATGTCCTAACTTCCGAAATGGGGCCATCAAGACAAAAGTTTAACGAAATAGTGTTCCAAGCTCCCCGAGCAATGACTACAAAAACTCCTGAGAATCCTCCTATATCTTCAAAAAATCAAGAATACTTGCAAGATAGGATATATAGCACTTGGGGTGTAGATAGCAGTAGGGACAAAACAGCCATTGTAGTTAAAGATCCCGATAAGCAACACGGTATGACGGATCAAGCGCGTATGCAGCGTAATGAAGGAACAAGCAAATTTTTCACCACTTTTGATAAGACAGGTATAAACTTAAAGACTGCTTCTCCTCAACAAGTAATAGACGCAGCCAGAGGAAGAACTTTAACTAAGGCAGAAAAGGACATACTACAAGATTACGAGAACGGAAAAAAACTTACTCCGTTACAACTACAGACCCGTATGAATGCCCAAAGAAAACTGGCTTCTGAGCCTGAATTAGAGTGGAACCCAGAGCAAGGTTTGTTTATCCTTCAAGATTCTTTTAAGGCAGGAGCTAAAGAGCTTGGGGGTGTCAATCGTATTACTACTATGGATAGAGACGGTAATGTGAATGTTATTGTTAGTGACAGGCACGATATGATGGGTTTTGATCCTGTAGACGGAAAGCCTTTGCTAACTGTCTTCCCACCGATGCAGTACAACGTTTACAAAGGCAGAGGAAAGGACGCTTATAATACAAGAGAGTCTCAAGCGTCAGCCAGAAGAAGACTGGCTAAAGAATTAGGAGAGCCTGTTGAAACTGTAGCTCCGATTTACAATAAAGCAGGAGGCATTAAACAGGGAAGGGCTAGACTAGCGGGAGGTGAGATCGTAGGAGAATATTCGCCTTTAGACGCAGATCCAAAAGCTTTTGGCAAAAACCCTATATATGATAAAGGTAGACAGGGTGTTGCTAGAAGGGTTAATCAGAGGATAGCTCAAGAAGCTCAAAACTTTAGACCTACTGCTGGTCAAGTAGCCAGACAGCTACCTAGAGTTGCTACTAATACAGCCTTAGCCGGTAATTACGGCCTACAGGGTGCTGGAATGCTTACAGGACAGCCTCAGGATGAACAATAAACAAAAGGGGGCATTGCGCCCCCTTAGGTTTATATCTCGCAGACTCCAGCTACACAAGCCAACGTCTGAGTACCTTCAGTATTATCATCCTTTTCTTCAATGTCCCACTTAAAATGTTTAGGCATATTTTTAAGCAAGTTTTGATATGTCTTTTTATCTATCTTCTGGTACGGGGCTTGCTTGTATACATGCTCTGCCTCTGGCAAGAAACTAATCCCGCTGACAGAATCAAAGTTTTCCCATATCCACTGGCACACAGCAAAGAAATTGTTGTCGTTATAATAACAAGTCATTGAAGGCTTATGCTCACACCAGCTATCTTGATAGATCTTCCACAGCTTTAACTGTTCCATAGCTCCCATACTTTCTACTGTTACAGCCTTTTCAGGAGCCTTCTGAGGAAAGCTAAACACCCAGTTAGAACTATTCATTACGTCTTCTTCATGGGAAAATCCAGCTTCAATCATGGCGGTAGCAAGAGGGTCTTTCTTGTCTGCTCGTACAGTCCTGATGTAGTACTCACTGAAGCGGGGATGAATACCGCTGGCGCTGTCAGTCAACTGTGAGACAGTACCGGAGGGCTTAACGCAAGTGATAGCTGCGGACTGATTAATACCCAGCTTGTCTGCCCATTCTTTATTAGTCTCTATAGCAACGTCCCTAAGAGTCTCTAACAGTCTTCCTAAAGCATCTTCTCCTGTAGACCCATTGGTAATCTTACAGTCCATAATGCCTGTCATAGAGACGCCCAGCAACGCTTCTTCCTCTGTGTTCTTCTTCCATATATTGCGAAGGTATCGGAAGTCAGTAAGAGTAGCCTGTAGAGTCCCTAAGATAGTCGCTATGCGGACTTTTTCTTTAAGGGTCTGTAAAGTATCGTCTTCCCTTACAATGACTTCAGACAGGTTACAGAACTGATAGGGACGTAGGATAATCTCAGAGCAAGGGTTAGTCCCAAACTTATGTGTAGCGTCTCTGCGTTCGTTACGTGCTGCTACCTTCTGTGCTGCAATGCGGCTAAAGATACCGCGCTCACCGGACTTAGAATCGTACAGCCTCTTCATCTCAGAAGAGTAAGTATCAAAGTCAGGCTTCTCGGAGTACACTGCGCTGTTGTTTGCTAAGGCTCGTTGACCATTACTTAAGTACCACTCACCGTTCTTAGCGTTAGCCATACGGTTGTCGGTAACATTGCTTAAGCTAATAAGAGCTGACCTACGTACACCCCCTACTACAACAATGTCTGCAATCTTACACACTAAGTCATGGCACTCCAGCGACGTTAGCTTACGTCCTGCTGCCCCTTTAAAAAGATCCACAGAGAAATTAAACAAGTCAGCCAAAGGCTGTGGCCCACTGGCTCTGCCTCCAAATGTCTTGAGTCTAGCCCCTGCTGGCCTTACCTTAGTCAAGTCACACTTAGGAACCTTACCTGCATACAGGAGGCTTATAAGCTCTCTGAAGGCGCTTGCCCAGCCTACCTTGCTGTCTGATACAACCACAGTGGACTCAGTGTCATGGAAGCTGTCAGCGATAACTGGAAGTTGATTAACGTAGTCCCGTTCTACGCTGAACCCTACCCCTGTACCATTGAGCAGGATGTACATAAGCTCGTCAAAGGATCTGGGGCTGTCTATGGGAAGGTAAGAACAGTTGAAGGCTGCTACGTTGTCTCTCTTT
>Ga0181597_10004643_pt1 | contig 13557 bp, 19 predicted proteins | sample 041ome_5_FD_148647 | JGI IMG/M metagenome (GOLD analysis project Ga0181597, IMG submission 148647) | Coastal salt marsh microbial communities from the Groves Creek Marsh, Skidaway Island, Georgia - 041403US metaG (spades assembly) | ecosystem: Environmental > Aquatic > Marine > Intertidal zone... | reverse complement strand
AAAGAATATGTTCATCGCTGTGATTAGATGGTTTATATAAATCAATTTCGTACACTCTCGATTCGACGTTTCCGTAATAAACGGAATTATTAGAAAGTCTCCAAACTTTTTCACGCGATTTATCTATCGCGTATTTAGATGCGTATTTGACGTTATCAAATACAGCTCTGTCGAGGATAGTGTCTCCAGCTATTACGTTTGTGATAAACATCATATGTTTAATTAAAATGTGATACGAGTTCACTTAGGTTTATTCTATATCCGAAAGATACTCTTCATCCGCGACGACGTCGTCTTCATCTTCGTCATCCGCAGCGATCGCTTCTTCATCGGGGGCGGCATCGTCGTCTTCGTCGTCTTCATCGTCGTCGTCTTCTGGTTCTTCCTCTGGTTCTGCATCTGGAATGATTTCCTTCTTAGTCTTCTTCTTGGATGACGTGGACGGTTTGTTAAATACGAGTTCAAGTTTTTTGTATCGCGCGTCCATGTCATTTTTTCGTTTATCTATCTTAGAAGACAATTTAGATACGAAATCTTCATCGTAACCAACAGCCTTGAGTGCGGCCGCGAGTGTTTTAACCGGTGGTATCTTATTTTTTGAGATGTATTTTTCGTAGAGTGTCGCCATCTGAGTTATAATCTTCACTCGAACCTTACCACATTTCAAAACGTTGACTTTCAATATAGCGTCGTCGATGTACCTAACGGGTGCAACTTTTTGGGGAACCGCGGTTTCCCGTGGTGGCATGGGTAATACATTTTTTGGTAAGACAAATTCAACACCGCTCTGTTCACATGATTTTCTGAGATTATCTATGTAATTCTCGTAATTTTGTATGTACACGGGCTCCGGTTTATAATATTTGGTTTCGCCAGCTCGTAATATGGAATGCAAAAATGTTCCCTCAGCTGGTTTAGTAGAAGGGACATCGTGCGATTCGCGCGGTCTTAAAGTGGGTCGTTTCAACATACTGGTATAATATACCTAATCTTTATTACAACTTAGGTCTAATTCACATTGTATAATGTGATGCGCTTGAAAATTTTGGAGAGATTCATACGGTCCCCATACTTCGATCACTTCTCGGTTCTTGTCGTACCAGAGATAGGACAAATTTAAAAATTTAGTGAGCCAATAAAAGCGTTTGCCCGACTTACCTATAAATTTGAAAATGTCATCTTGCTCGTACGACGAGACATCTAATTCACTATAATGTGTGTTAGGTGGCGTATACGGTGCCATTTTTTATTTGACGCGTTTATTTTTTAAGTTTCATTTACTGCATGCACCGCAATACCCCTCTTTCTTTCCCTTTGGGTTGTACACTACAGTATACAATATCACGAGAGCTAGGATGGAACCTGGGAGGATATAGTTGTTTTTCATTTAATATAAAACTACATTTTTATTCTTCATCATCTAAACTTATATCAGAGTCACTCTCTTCTTCTTCACTCGACTCTTCGTAATCTTCGTCTGACTCATCGACGACTTCATACAAATTGTCCGATATCTTTCTATATAATCCAGTGTCTTCTATATTTTCAACGTCGTAATAGCCACAAACTGAATCTTTATATACAGCCTGTGTAATACCGCTATATTTACACGTACCATTACGTTTACAGATGAATTCCTCTATCAAATATTCGTCATCATTTAAGTCTTCGAGTATTCTACAAATAGATATACTACCGTCATCAAATGTAACATCCACTATCTGCTTCACCATTTAATAGAGTTAATTTCTAATCTTAAAGTAAGTTACTATGAATGTATTAAAAAACCGATATATACATTCGAATGACGCCGTCATGTTTGACGTAGATAATACACTCATATTTACAAATGGGACACCTAATAGACTCGCTATCGAACTACTAAAAGATTGTGTAAAATTGGGATACAAAATAATCATAATGACCGCAAGACCAAATATACCGGGTATCATGGCGTTCACAAAATACCAATTACGAACATATGGAATATACTACGATGAATTATACATCACACCCGCACATAATAAAGGTAACCTAAAACGACACACTGGTTATAATTATGTACTATCGGTCGGTGATATGGACACGGACTTAACCAATTCTGAATATTCAATTAAGATTTCCACCTAGAGTCACACTTGTGACACGTGATGAATACAGTCATGGGTTCATCGGCACTGCGTGTTTGCATTTCATAATACGTGGTCTTGTATGATTTACACCGATTACACTTAAAAATACCCTTATAATTTGGATCTTTTAGTATATTCGACTTATATTCTTTCTTCATATCCTTTGAAATACATTCCTCTTTCATCTTAGCCCACGGTCCATTTGGCCACAACGCCTGTGGTGAAAGGTCCATGACATTAGATGTCTTGATTTTACCATCCAGAATTTGTTGTTTAAGGGATGGTGATTTTTTTAAATTATATTGAATCTGGAGAAATTTATGCTTATATCTGTTCATGTGATACGGATTGTCGGCCGCGGCAACATCTCCGAGTGATGTGCTCCGTTTCACAGCCCAATTATGTGTACTTTTCTCGAGATTCACGGATAATGCGTGATCACTGGAAATACCCAAAAGATCGGCGTATTTGTCTTTGGCGTATTCTCTGATCATCCTGTTTTAATTAAATATTAGAATTATCTAATAACGACTTAGGTGTGGAAATTTAATTCGGTCGCAATCACCGAATGATTCGGGTGAGCACATATCGAATGGACCGCCATTTCTTTCTGGATCATTCCTGGTGGAGACCCAATCATCATCTAGAATACGTGGGACGTACAGTTCAGCTTGTCTGAGAATGAGAAACACAATCAACAACGCGAGAACTGTCGTGATGATCTGCATTTATGTAAGCCAATTTTTTATTTTGGGATGTGTGCTGTACCATCAAAAACCGCATTGGTATATTTCATAGCGAGTACGAAATGTAATTGCGCCCAATCTTGTGGTTTAAGTTTTTCATCCGTGATCGGATTATTGTTTACATCTTCCATGAAGTCGTGCTTTTCTCGCATAGATTTTTTAAAACTATCACCCGCACGTTTTAGCCATTCGGCGTGGGCTTTATTGGATGGATCAAATTTAAGAGACAATGTTCCCATTTTATATATTATATATTAAACATTCTTTAAACTACATTCAAGCCAATTTTTATACATTTCTTCGTCAATTATAGCGTCTATCTCCTGACCACGCAAATTGATATTCGTGAGATCGTCGTTACATTCGAAAGTGTGGCAGAAAAAGTAAGATAGACCAGACGTCATGGACATCCCATTGAGTTCGTGTTGTTGGCACGTACTTATAGTGACGAACTTTCGTACGTACTCCACCGTGCGGGGTTTGAATTTAGACTTTACATTTATCTTTGTTAACGGTTCGCTTAAGTCAACGACGGGCCATTCACCAAATTTAGATCTATACGTAGATAGATAGTCGACGTATTTGGATGCATTTACTCGATCTTTAAAACATAACGCCCGTGGTTTACGTGCGGGATCTGTTATAGTGGCCAAACTATCTCGACCAACCTTTACAAAATGAAACTCCATGTTCTAATGTATAATAAAGAAAAAACCTTAAGTCATATTAGATGAATATCCCAAAAACGCCCGGTCAAATTGAATATGTGAAAGTGTTGCAATCACATAAACCCATCATAATCGCCACTGGACCAGCTGGTTCGGGTAAAACTATGTTTGCGTGTCAATATGCAGCTGAAAAGTTGAAAAATAAAGAATGTAGGCGCATCGTTCTGACTCGACCAATCGTAGCTGCGGATGAAGACATGGGATATTTACCTGGGGAAATGGAACGTAAAATGGAACCATGGATTCGACCAATGATGGACGTTTTTGAAATGCAACTCACGCGCAAACAGCTGGAACATTGTGTAAGAATAGAACCCCTTGGATTTATGCGGGGAAGAACATTCAATGATTCATTCATCATAGGTGACGAGATGCAAAATTGTACACCCAACCAAATGAAAATGTTACTCACACGCCTCGGTGAAAATTCCAAAATGGTGGTCATGGGTGATCTAAAACAAAGTGATCTCACGAATAAGAAAAATGGTCTCGCAGATCTCGTACACAAACTCAATGGAAATGAACTTGAATACGTTGAACACGTAATGATGCACGATGAAGATATCCTGAGACACCCTGCTGTGGCTGAAATTCTTAAGATTTATTAAATGATGCGAGTATCGAGTGACGTAATGTCTTGATTTTCTGTTTTAGATTTTCGGTTTCATCGTACATTTCAATTTTTTGTTCATAATACATTTTGAGCCACGAAACCAAATCTTTTAATAATGGTTTGGTGCGTATGTACCACTCCGATAAAGAGAATGTTTCGGTTTCACATTCTATGTACCCTTTTACAAGAGTGTCATTTTCACACTTTTCTAAAAGTGGTTTAAGCTCGTAAAGATCGGTTATGATTTCGTCTAGTTCCGACCTTTTTCGACTGAGGTCGTCGAGTTCCTCTTCGAGCATATAATTATTTAAATATTTAATTTTTGAACTTGGGATTACATGAGTTCGTCATATAGGTTATCGTTCGAAGGTGGGGCTATATCAAAACCACCGTCACAATACCCCTTATCACTTGATTTATTTTCAACCCAACGACTTTTTTGTTTTTCCATGGATTTGATATGCCACAAGGCGAGTTGGGGAGTGGGTTTGAGTCCTATAACCTTATCCGTTCCTGTCAACTTGGTATGAATATCGTCAGACCATTTAATATGTTCATCCCTTTTATACACACGCCCCTGAAAGTCTGGCCAGTTAATCCAACCCATTTCATTTACATTGAATTGTTTACAAGTGTGCAAAAATTCTTGTGTGATACCCGGATGAATATTAATTCTCGGAATGAATATAACTTCACTACCCGTAGTAGAAATAATAGATTTAATACTCTTGATGATTAATTCTTGTGGCATTTCATCGGCATCTATGCCAAATATATAATCACCGGTCGCGACTTCTGTGTGATAACAAGCATTTTTATAAAATGAATCAAATGGGCGTTCAAAAACAGTTACATGCTCGTTGAAATAATCTAAAACTTTTTGAACTTTTTCTGTTTTATGAAGACTGTCGACAACAACGTGAATATTATCAATGTAGTCAATGGTTTTTACTAAGAAATTTAACAGTGAAAACAACTCGCGAGACTCGTTACACACCTGAATAGAGTACGTGATCTTAATATCGTCCTCATAACAAATACTCCTCCAATCAATGGACCTGCCTGTAAGGTTATTATCAATGTATTTAGGTCTGTTATTCGTGCTAAGTTTATTCACATAATCCATATCAACAAGGTCGGGGTGTACATACCAATCTTCATAAACAACTTCTGGTTCACGGTCATGGATATCATCAAACACCCTGACATAACCCCTCCTTTCAAAAATCGCACGTGACTTTTCCCGTGTTGATTTGTAGTCACCAGCGCAGTAATAATCATGTTCAAAGGTGATGGTAGCGAACTTATAATCATCGAACACTTCCATGTCAAACTTTTCCAGAGCTTCCATGGTAGAACCGTTACCTGCATCTAGATCAATTTGGAGATAATCGATAAAGTTAGGCATGTCATTATCCTTTAACAGTTTCTTGTAATCGACCTTTGTAGCGTCGGCGATAAGATGCACACTACCCTTTCTGTGCTCTTTGTATTGATTAAGGTATTTTTCATCAAATTCAATCATAATACCCCTCCACCCAAAATCCTTTTCGAGTGTGTATGTATTATTAATATCGATGGGGTGATTCGCACCAAGTTCTAAGAATGTTCCATTCTTTTTCCCCTTTAGAACATTCAAAACAAATTTATCTTGAAGAGCCTGACCGTGGTAAATTGTCATTATTGTTAATTAAAGGCATTTAGCTTTAAGTGATTATGAAGGTTTCCGATTATGTCACAAATTTCTTACTAGAAAAAGGTATTAACAACTGCTTTTCGGTGACCGGTGGATTCGCGATGCATCTCAATGATTCATTTGGTCAAAAAATGGATGTCACGTATACACATGGCGAACAACCCGCCGGGTATGCCGCACTCGGATGGTCTTCTTATGAACATAACCCGAGTGTGTGTTGTGTAACATCTGGGTGTGGTGCGACGAATGCAATCACACCCTGTCTCATCGCATATCAAGATAGTGTACCCGTGTTTTTCATAAGCGGACAGGTGCATAGGGATGACAATATAAGGTCGAGTGGAGGCGCACATCGTGGATATTTTGGTTCAGATTGCGACATAGTAGATTCAGTCAAAGGTATGACAAAGTACGCAGTAGAACTCACTGACCCGAAGGATACGCATCGCATCCTCCAAGAGTGTTATGGAAATCTTACTAGTGGCAGACTTGGCCCGGTATGGCTATCAATACCGGTAGATGTACAATCTATGCAGGTACCAGATATGATCCCAACTCACATAGATTTAAAAAATGAAACGAGGCAGTATTTACCCAATGAATTCATACAATTATGGAAAGAATCAAAGAGACCCATAGTTCTCGCCGGAAATGGAATACACATGTCAAAAACAAAAGAAAAGTTTAGAGAATTCATAAAAAAACATGACATTCCCTATGTTGTCACGTTCTTCGGCAGTGATTTGGGGGATGATTACACTGGAAAAGTTGGTCTCATAGGAAATCGGTCGGGTAATTTTTCTATTCAAAATGCAGATCTCATTTTGTGTTTGGGTTCTAGACTTTCAAAGAACATTACGGGCTATAATCGAAGTTTGTTTGCGAGAGAGGCAAAAGTCGTTTACTTAGACATAGATAAAAGTGAATTTATGGAAAAGAAACAACTAGACATGAAACTTCATATGGATCTAAAAACCTTCTTTGATATAGAATTACCAAAAGTTAACCGGGATCAAAAATGGATACAAAAGAACAAAGAATGGAGATCTATATGGGAAGAAGAATTACCCGAGAAAAATGGACCTTTGGTGTGCCCATATAGACATCTAAATACATTTTTTACTAAAAAGAGTGGTAACTCGATAGTGACAATGTCTTCGGGATCTATTTACTGTGTAGGATGGCATACACATAAATACAAAGATGGAGACCGATTCATAACAAGTGGTCACGGGGATATGGGTTACGAAGTCGCATCGGCTATGGGTGCAGCGGTCCACGGTAAACGGACATATGCCATAGTAGGAGATGGTTCATTTCAATATAATATCCAAGATTTACAGACACTGAAACATCATAATTTACCCATTACAATTCTAGTGTTCAATAACGGTGGTTATGGTGCCATACAAATCACACAAAATATGGTTTTCAAAAGGGAGTATGGAACTACACCATCGAGTGACCTTTCATTTTGTAACATCAAAAAGGTTTCGGGTGCATACGATATTCCATATTATAAAGTTGAAAATGATGAAGATATTGGATATTTAAATCATACGGATGGACCAATGGTGGTTGAAATAGTGTGTAACGTTCAAGGTCGTTACCCCAAACTTTCAAATAAACCACTCCCAGATGGAACTTTCAAAAACATGCCCTATGAAGAAATGGCGCCATTTTTAGATGATGAGTTCTTAAAAGAAAATATGTTCGTATCAAGAGTTTAAAGGTGAATTCATATGTTATACAAATGTCATTTGTTGATCGAGATGGGAAGCCAGTCGACGTGTTATTTGAAAAGGAGGAACAAATGTTGGTCAGACAATATATTCCACCCGATGCAACTGTACTCGAAATGGGTGCAAGATATGGTACCGTGTCTTGTGTGTTGTCAGAAGTACTCAATGATCCAACGAGACACATCGCCGTGGAACCAGATCCATCCGTAATAGAATCATTAAAGAAAAACAGAGAAAACAATGGTGGTAAATTTCATATATACGAAGGTGTTGTTTCCAGTCACGGATACGAGTTACAATTTATAGATCCAAAGTTTGAATATCATGAATATGGTACACACACTAAAATGACTGATAACCCAACCGTTGAAAATAAATCACTGGATGAAATAGAAAAAAAATATAACTTACATTTTGATTGTGTGGTCGCGGATTGCGAAGGGTTTTTTTATGATTTCGTAAAAGAAAACAAAGAAAGGGTCAAAAGTATGAGAGTCATAATTTATGAACAAGATGGAGTTCCTTGGTCAGATATGATTCCCAAATACGAAGAACTTGACAGCATCTTAGAAAGTATGAATTTTAAACGCGAGTTTAGTATACAACACCCAAAATACAAAAATAATCCACACTTTCATAATGTTTGGGTTAAAGACGTTAAGACACAATCACTAAATGAAGTTCATAGATTATTGTAGGTCATGTGGTTCTAAAAAATGTACATTTAATCCAGCTGTGATCTCACCCTTCATAACGGAACGCATTTTCGGAATGAAGCCACTCGCAACCACTTCTTTATATGGAATACCAAATCAAGTAAACTACTTCCCATGCAGATCAACAACTTGTGATGACTGTAATTTTGTGGGAATTAATATACTTTTTGATAATGACGAGATGAACAATTTATACACAAATTACAGAGACGAAAAATATAACAAAGATCGTCTGACATACGAACCAAATTATAAATGGAATGCATTTAACACAAGACACACTTATGTTGATGACGTATCACAACCTTTCATAGAAGAGTATATTACAGGTATAGATACACTCATAGATTTTGGTGGATATGACGGTTTAAATACACCTAACATAGGAAAAAATAGACATGTGTACGATATTTGTAATATGGAGTCAAAAGTTCCAATTACAGATACCCTTTTCAATTGCGATCTCATGACATGTATGCATGTCTTAGAACACGTACCAGACCCAAATAAAATCATAGAAGAAATGAAGGGATTTTCAAAGTATTACTATTTTGAAGTACCAAAGGAGAAAACAGAAAACAAGGAATTTTGGCACGAACATATAAATTGTTTCACGATGGAAAGCTTTTCAAATCTTCTTTCAAAGCATTTCAAGATCATAGCTAAAAAAGAAGATAAATTTTTACATGTATTGTGTGAGAATATCTGATGAGTAGAAGTTATGTTTACCATCTTCCACTATCCTGTTAAAAACCTCGTGCACCTTTTCAATCGTTAAGTCTTCGTGCTTCTCAATTACTTCTATCGCGTAATTGACATGCATCGACTTCATACCAGAAAGTAAATATGGAATACCAGAATTTTTGTATGATTCCACCCACTTATCGGCATACACGAGAGACGGGAGAAGCTTATAATCACCCTTTTTTTCCATGTGTGCGAGGACATATTCAGTCTTAGCATTACCCGAACCACGTCCGAAACCACCGAATGTCACATCCACTATGTTCGCCCCGTTATATAACGCATCTATAGCCTTTACAGATGCATTTTTAAGGTTATCGTGTGCATGAAATCCAATAGCCCCTTTGTAGTGTCGTTTGATAAAATTCAAAATACTACGCATCTTATAAATCCCAAGGTTTCCGTATGTATCCGCCAAATATAAATACTCTATAGGGGCATCCTTGATGATTTCACATGTCTCCTTGATCTGTTCTTCCGTCATTTTATCAATTCTACCTATGTTTATGCATACGTCATATCCCAAGTTCTTGAGCTGTTTACACATATCTACTGTCTCGTGAAGTAACTTGGTGTTAAGCTTGGAATCGTCTTTGTTTTCGCAGTGATAGGCAACCAAAACTCGAACCATACTCACAAGTGATTCAGACCTAGGCACGAAATCATCAATCGTGAATGTACCCATTTGTGCCATGAGCGCGAGTTCACATTCACGCGAGATGATATCTTTGAATGTCTCATTTATCAATGCTTCGGGGCTATAAAACCACGGTCCAGAAGAGTGTGTAGTTCGTCTAAAACCAACTTCACAGTATTCTATACCACATTCTTTTACCGCGTTGTAACACGCTCGTGCATGTTCTTTATTGAAGTACCAATCATTCACATACCCACCATCACGCAAAGAACAATCAAGAAGCTTCATTTATATCAAAGACTACCTAATCTTTATATAACTCTCCCCTAATTCAGTAAAGTCCCTTATTTCCCATGAAGCTCCAAACTTTTCGGCCCATTGTGAAAGCAAAAGTTTCTTTTCGTACACGAGATCAAACTCCTTATCATCTAATTCGCCGTCAACGTATCGCTCGACTATAGATTTTACGTATTTAACGTCTATGAAATCAAAGTATCTATCTTTGTCTATGATGACGTGTTTTTCTCTCTTACACACAGAACTAAATCTCGTAGGGAGTTCCCCTTCTCCGTAACATCCCCATATTCTCAGTGAATGTGCGTCAGGTATGGCTTGTATTCTTCTATCAATGATCCATTTAGACAATCCATATGGATCTATCGGTGGATTACCTCTGAGTGCCGCGCCACTCGAAAAGTAAATCAGCTGACCTTTGAAAACTCTCACTACATTTTCAAACATGAGAATGTTTTTATGTGTAACGTTCCCGTCATCCAATTTGAGACGACTTCCACCCACGACAGCGCAGTGAATGACGACATCATATTCATGTTCATTAAAATACTTTTCAACGGCACATTGGTCTGTGAGGTCTAGATCATGGCGCGTGACCCCGACCCAATCGGTACCTTTCAGTAGATTACTTCCCACAAAACCATTTGAACCGAGAACGCACACTCTTTTCATTTACTTAAAGTAAAAACAATACTTTAAGTGATATGTTGTTCCTCATAGATTTGGATGGAACACTCGTGAATAGTGATCACATTCATTATGAAGCATACGCCAAAGTGCTTGGTATGAAACGGGATCAAATACAAGAAATCGTGGAAACCACTGGAATGACAAAGTTTTTGAGTAATTTCCCAGACCCAGAATGTATTCGTGAGGAAAAATTACAGGAAATGCTAAAGATTGAATACCTAGAACTCAACAAAAATGCCGATAAGTTTATAAATTTCATCATTGACAACGACATAAATCATGCTGTCGTTACAAATTCAAATAGGAGAGTTGTGGAACATTTCAAAAGTAAACTCCCTATTCTTAACAAGCTCGAGAATTGGGTAGTTCGCGAAGATTATGTGAAACCTAAACCAAATCCAGAGTGTTACCAACTCGCGATCAATTTGTATGGAAAAGATGAAACGCAGGTGTTAGGGTTTGAAAATTCAAAAGAAGGAATTCACGCGTTATCTTGTGTCACCAAACATATATTTCACATCCAACCACAAACAGATTACTTAAAAGTTATAGATGTTATTAAAACACAATGCCAAAAAAGGTCTGGTATGCCCCCAACAAATTTGAATCGTATGGCGACGAGGAAATTGAAGCTGTTAATAATTGTCTCCGCGATGGCTGGCTCGCTGGCTTTGGGGATCGTTCTGTCGAATTTGAGAAAAGGGTATCAGACATATTCGGCAAGAGACATGGACTGTTTGTAAACTCTGGAAGTAGTGCGATCCTTTTGGGTTTGTGTGCGCTCGACCTCCCAAAGGGATCTGAAATCGTGACACCGGCGTGTGGATTTTCCACGACAGTCGCGCCTATCGTTCAATTGGGACACAAACCGGTATTTTGTGACGTAGGACTCAATACGTATGTTCCAAATGTTGAACAACTCAAGAAGGTTGTCACGGAAAACACGAGGTGTCTCCTTCTTCCAAACTTGATCGGAAACACACCGGATTGGAAAGCCATTCGCGAAGCGTTTCCAAATGTGATTTTGTTTGAAGATTCCGCAGACACGATCACGAAGACTGAGTGTACTGATTTGAGTACCACGAGCTTCTATGCGAGTCATGTCATCACTGCGGGTGGCGTAGGTGGCATGGTCATGTTTAATGACGATGGCCATCTCAAGCGTGCGCTCATGTACCGGGATTGGGGTCGAATCGGTGATAACATCGAAGAACCGAGCGAACGTTTCAATCACTCTGTCGATGGCATCCCATACGATTGGAAGTTTTTGTATGGTGTCGCGGGTTATCATTTGAAAGCGTGCGAAATGAACGCGGCGTTTGGTCTCGTACAACTCGATAAACTCGAAGGTTTCCTCAAGAAAAGGCGTGCGATGATCGAACGATACCTCGAAAACCTCAAGGATACAGAGTACTATACACTCCCGGATGATTCCAGACAACCAAACTGGCTCGCGATTCCATTACAGTGCCCAGATAGACTCGAGCTAGTGAAATACCTCGAAGAAAATGACGTTCAAACGCGCGTCACATTTGCGGGTAACATCACAAGACATCCGGCATTCCGAGAGTATCTCCAAGATTTTGAAAACGCGGATAAGATCATGAAGGATGGGTTCCTTCTAGGCGCACATCATGGTTTGGAGATCGTAGACGTAGATAGAGTGTGTGAACTCCTAAAGAATTTTAAATGTAATTAAATGGCTTAAAACAACTAATTTCTAATACATAAATGCCTACTGCTCTCGTCACGGGAGGATGTGGCTTCATTGCTTCCAATTTTATCAACCGGATGAAACACATATACCCGGATATTGAGTTTGTTACCGTTGATAAAATGGATTACTGTTCAAATGTAAAAAACATACATGAAGGAAAGGCGACCATAATTAAAGGAAATATTGGAAATGCGGAACTTATAGAACATCTCATACGCGAATATAAGTTTGATTACGTGTTTCACTTTGCGGCACAAAGTCATGTGGACAATTCTTTTGAAAATGCACTCACATTTACGAAGGATAACGTACACGCAACGCACGTACTCATAGAGGCCTGTAGACATTTCCTACCAAACGTTGAGTTCATTCACTTCAGTACAGACGAGGTATATGGCGAAAGTCTCACAGACGTACCATTTACGGAAAAGGATGCGGTACTCAAACCAACAAACCCTTACTCAGCATCCAAAGCGGCGGCAGAAATGCTCGTGCGTTCATACATTGAATCGTTTGGTATGAATATCAAGATCATCAGATGTAACAACGTCTATGGACCAAATCAATACCCGGAAAAATTGATTCCAAAATTCAAGAGATTGCTGAAAGAAGATAAGAAGTGTACCATTCATGGCACAAAAAGTGCAGAAATTAAACGAGCGTTCATTCACGTGGATGATGTAGTAGACGCGGTTGATGTGGTGTGGAAAAATGGTATAACTGGTGAAATATATAATATTGCATCCGATCACGAACTTTCTGTCATGGATGTGACGAGGATGTTAATACGCATCATAAAAAACACAGAAAATTATGACACGTGGATAGATTATGTCGAGGATAGACCATTTAATGACACGCGGTATTACATATGCGCTGAGAAACTCAAGTCACTCGGGTGGTCACAGAAAAAGGGTATGAATGATTTAATTAAATTTCTCAGTACATGATATAAAAATGGTTGTGTCTAAGATAGATATGCAACAATTATCAAAGCTGGCTGCGAGAACAGGTCAAGACATGGAAATGTCATATGGTACATTGTTCTTGATCGCTGTGATGGGTGTGTTCTACATCGCAGTGAGCTCGGTGGGAATCAAGA
>Ga0181597_10004642_pt1 | contig 13559 bp, 13 predicted proteins | sample 041ome_5_FD_148647 | JGI IMG/M metagenome (GOLD analysis project Ga0181597, IMG submission 148647) | Coastal salt marsh microbial communities from the Groves Creek Marsh, Skidaway Island, Georgia - 041403US metaG (spades assembly) | ecosystem: Environmental > Aquatic > Marine > Intertidal zone... | reverse complement strand
GCGCATCCTGTTCGCCGAGTTGTTCCAACGGCAACATTGCAATCTGCGCTCCATTCGACGGCACGAGCAGGAATGTTCCATCGGGATGGGAAAGACCCGTGTCAAACGCCACGCCTCCGGGTCCAACCCGGTGCAGATGGGTTCGCCCACCATTCGCATGGTCCGCAAAGAACAGATCAATTGTGCCCTTCATCGCAAACCAGGCTGTCGCCGCATCAGAGGACGGCCTGGCGTCCGACGCGCCCATCGGCTTGAAGGAATCCTGAAGACCCAACGCGTTCACAAGCGTATTCGCTGGTTCGGGCAGGGTCGCGCGAACCGCGCCGGCGAGACCTTGATCGCCAAAAAGAAAATCGAGATCGCTCATTGTAGCGACACCAGCTTGGCGTAATGGCCCTCAAGCGCCATAAGCTCATCATGGGTCCCACGCTCGGCGACTTTCCCATGATCGAGAAGAATGATTTCCTCGCAATCACGGATCGTGCTCAATCGATGTGCAACGATGATGCAAGTACAGCCGCGACGGCGAAGATGGTCGTCCACCAGTTGTTCGGTCACCGGATCAAGCGCAGCCGTCGCTTCGTCGAGCACCACAACGCTGGGATTCTGCACCAGCGCGCGCGCAATTTCTAAACGTTGGCGCTGGCCGCCGCTAAAGTTTGACCCCTGTTCTGCAACCGCGCTGTCATACCCGCCCGACCGGGATGCGATATCGTCATGAATCTGGGCCTCCTTGGCGGCTCGGACCACCGTCTCGCGGGGAATGGTTGAGTCCCAAAGCGTCAGGTTCTCGTTGATCGAACCCTCGAACAGGAAAATATCCTGATCCACCGACGCAACCGAGGCTGTAAACGCAGTCCGCGGCACCTCGGTCAATGGCACTCCATCGAACAGGATTTGGCCCTCGCTGGGTTGGTATAGCCCCAGAATTAGCTTGGCGAGTGTCGACTTGCCACTGCCAGAACCTCCGACGAGCGCCACGCGCTTCCCTGGTGTCAGATCCAGACTAAAATTTTCGATCAGATTCATATCCGGGTTGTAACCGAAGCTGATATCGCGAATTTCAATGGCACCAGTAAGTTTGTGCTGCGGACCGTCGACAGCCGCGTTCGCGGTTTCCTGACCCGCCAGTGACACGTCCTGTGGGTGGCGCAGCACATCATCAAGCCGGTTGAGATCACCCCGGATCGTCTGCAACTGGCTGTTGAAACTCAACAAGGACTGCACCGGCGCCGTGAAATGCCCGAGTAACACTTGAAACGCGATCAGACCTCCAATGGTCAGTTGTCCATTAATGATCAACCAGGCACCGCCACCCAGAACCATGATCGTGGTCAGATGGGCGAGAACGCTGGGCCCGGCACCAAACCAGCTGGAGATCGCGCCGACCTTCTGATTCGTGTTCACCGTCTTGGACTGATACCCGGCCCATTTGACGAAGAAATCGTTCTCCATCCCCATCGCCTTGAGGGACTCAATCGCTTGCAATCCACCCATCGACGCACCGGTCAGCTGCGCCGACTGGTTGAGCATCACGTTGTTGAGGTCGCGGCGCTGGCGGTTGGAAAAGCGGATCACAATCAGGTTGAGTGCGGTCAGAAACACCGCCGCAACCGTCAGTGGCACACTGTAGATCAGCATGACCACCAGGAAAAAAACAGCGGTGACCATATTGACCGCATTGGTCGGCAGCGGCCCGGCCAGCAACATGGCCAATCGATGACAGGACTGTACGCGGTCGGCGATATCACCCACATAACGCTGCGTGTAGAACCCGACCGGCAGACGCAATACGTGCCAGAAAAACTCACCGGCGGTGGCAATCCCCAGTTTGGTCTGGAGCCGCAGAAACTGGCGTTGCTGGAAATATGTCAGGGTACCATCCAGCAATCCCGCCACCACAATGCCGATGACGAGCGGAAACACCCAGTCGTTGAAGCCGCGGATCAGGACATCGTCGATAAAGGTCTTCAGGAATGCGGGCAGCAAAATCCCCGGGATCACCAGCAAAAGGCTGGCCGCCATGAGGTAGACCAATGCCTGACGCGAGTTTCTGACCCTGTCGAACAAAGCCCGCATGGTGCTGGGCTTCTGACCCCCCTTCTTGAAATCGGGACCGGGCTCCATCGTGAGCGCGACGCCTGTGAAGTTCTCGCTGAATTCCTTGCGGGGGATCTTGCGGGGGCCACTGGCCGGGTCGTTGATGAAAACGTGCTGACCCGAAAACCCTTCTACAACGACGAAGTGATTGAAACCCCAGAACGCAATATAGGGCGTCGGCTGTTTGAGTGCCTCTTCGAGCTCGAGCTTCTGCCCTTTGGCATCCAACCCATAGTAGCGTGCCGCCTGAACGACCTTTGAAGCCTTGGCACCATCGCGCGAAACACCACAGGTCGCGCGGAGCTCTTCTAGCGTGGCATAGAAGCCATAGTACCCAAGCACGATGCCCAATGCAGCGGCACCACATTCGACGGCTTCCATTTGTAGAAGCGTCGGGGTGCGCGCGCGGCCGCCAGTTTTTGGAGACGAGGAAGCCATTCGCTGCGTGCTATCGCCCTATAACCCAGGTCTGCACGACCGGTATGACCAGATCGATGGGCGCGACCTCTCGGATATTCACAGTCGCGAGTGCTGTCGTGCCTGGCGTGATTTTGATCGGTGGGCCGTCGGAAGAAGACCAATCAAGACCGCTGGTTGTCGATTTATTCGTTTTCAAATCAATCACAACTTCAATTGGGGCACCTCCCGCCATCATCTGTTCGACCAACGCGGCATTGTTCAATCTGTTGGTCAGCTCGGCTTCACTCGCAGGGAGTTCGCTAACCGACAATACGGTTGCCCGGATGGACCCATAGATGTCGCGCTCAACGGTCGTCGGCGTAACCAACACCTCCATGCCTGGCTCGACCCGTTTCCCCTTGGACACCGGCAGATAAGCCAGCATCTGTAAGCCTTCGCCCACGCGTGAAACCGTGATCAATCGCGTGCCAATCTCGGTGACTTCCCCAACCTGCGAGGAGACTTCTGTGACGACGCCGTCCACAGGACTGTTGATCACATGTTCGACCCCCAGTTGCGCTTGAAGCACTTTCACCTTGTTGCGCGCTTCCAGAACCTCTTGATCAAGCTCCGCAATTTGACGTCGCAATCCGGCTTCAAATTCGGTCTGGGTTGAGCGTGCCTGCGCAATTGCAAGATCAACGCCGCGCAAGGTCTGCCGCGCGGTATCAATCGCGACTTCAGTTGACTCCAGTGTGTCCCGGGTGATGAAGCCGCGTTCAAGTTCCTGACGCTCGTCGGTCCGCCGACTTTGCAGATAGCCAAGCCGCTCACGAAGATCAGCTGCCTTTCGTTGCTGCCCAGAAATTTCCTCAGCCGTGTTTGCAGCGCGCGTGGCGATATCACGCTCCACCTCGACCCCGCGGCTCTGACGCTGCGATCTGATGTTGGTCAACGCAGCCTCGGCTGCCCGGAGTTGCGCTTCGGTTTCCGGCACTTCAAGGCGCACAAGCGGCTGGTCTTTCTTGACGTCGTCTCCGACCGCAACTTCGATGGCGCCGATGCGTCCGGTAATCGGCGCCGGAAGCGTGAAAATCTCGCTGTCATTGACCAGTAAAACACCGAGCCCATTGGCCCGGAACGGCAAAGACCCGACGAAAACCCATACGATAAAGGTCGCAATCATCACTGCGATCGCGACCAGCGCTATCCAGCCCGACGTCGAGGTCAGCTTGATTGCGGTGTCGAGTTGTTGCGGATCTCGAAGTTTTCGAACCGCATCTGTACGGAATATATCGCTCATGCTCTTGCCCCACTCCCGCAATATCCATGACACAACACGCCTGTGTCATAAAGTCCTCTCGAACCCACATCAATGTCGGCTATTTCATATGTTCGAACCAATTGAAGATTTCCCGTTTCTGGCGCCTCTATCAGCGGGATGGCGCGACATAAGTGAAGAGCTGAATGCGCTCGACCCTGCGCATTTCATCGGCTGGCCGGAAACCGATATCTACACGGGCGACTGGACCGTGTTTCCCTTCTACAAGTTTGGCGAAAAGATCGCGCTGACCTGCGCAATCTGCCCACGCACAACGGCCCTGATTGAAACCGTACCCGGCATGGTCACGGCAGGGTTTTCACGCTTGGCACCGGATACGCACATCACACCCCATGTCGGATACACAGATGCCGTGTTGCGGTTTCATCTGGGCCTGACCGATGCCAAGGATTGCGGGCTCCGCGTGGCAGAAGAAACTCGTCTCTGGCAGCCCGGGTCAGCTTTTGTGTTCGATGACACGTTGGAACACGAAGCCTGGAACAAGGGATCAACCGAACGGGTCATCCTGCTCCTGGATTTCAAGCGCAATGTCGATACGGTTGTGTCTGCACCCGAGCATCTGCGCAACCTGAGCTAGAGGTGAGAGCGTGACACAGCCGTGGGACATTTTTGGTGGCGGTCCGCCCATCACCCTGCTCTCTCAGTCCGAGTGCGCGGAACTCGTCAGCGAAATTGTTTCACAAGAAACACACTGGACGGGTCGGCACGCGCTCGAAGATCAGGTTCACCTGTTTCACACGCTCGGGGCCGCCACCTATCTCGACTCTCCAAGCGCTTATGCAACAACAGCCACACGCTCAAACCCCGTTCTGCGTGAGATATGTGCGGGATTATTCAAGACAGTTACGGCAGCGATTGCCGAACACACGGGTCACCCGGCAGTACTGACAGACCATCTGGCGCTCCCCGGTTTTCATATCTTCCGCGGGGACAACCGGGCACCCCCGGGTCTGCTCTATGGCGGCACGATTCATATGGACAAACCCCATGAGCGCCACATGTTTCCCGACACGATCGAGGAAACATTGTCACTGACCCTGCCGTTGCGCATCCCCGCAAGTGGTGCGGGCATGTATTTCTGGAAAAACGTTCCGAGCGATATGCTGTCCGGCCCAAAAGCACCCCATGAGATGTCCCCGACGCAATTCGCATGGTTCGACGCTCACAAGACGTTCGTCAGCTACCAAATCGGCGAAATGGTTCTGCATGACGGCCTGACCGTGCACCAGCTCGCAAACCCGGGCCCCACAGATCAAGACGACCTGCGCGTGTCCCTGCAGGGTCACGGTGTGCTGTGTGATGGCGTCTGGGAGCTGTTTTTCTAGACGGTGTCATGTTTGCCGGTCAGCCGGTTTATCCGCTGGCCATTCTGATCGTACCAGCCATGATAGATTTCTCCGATCCCGTCATAATCCGTATTGGCGGGTACCCCCTCCCGCCCTTCGTCGTTGCGGTGCAGGAGCCGAAACTCAAAGCTTAAACGCGTCCGACCCGACCGGTTCACAGCGCTGGCGTGCAATTGGTGCCCTGAGAAACAAAGCGCATCCCCGATACCCAGCGGCGGCGCAAAAGCACCCTCGGCACTCGCATTGCACTGGATACTCGGTGCCAGTGCCAGACCACACTGGTTTTGCCAGGTATCGTATCCATAGGAGGAATTGGGCACGGTCTTGCCAAAGTACCGCGCGTAAATCCGCAAGGTGGCATCGGGATCAAGCCGTCGGATCGGTCCCCAGAAATTGATCTGGTGCTGCGGCGAGCCGTACCAGGTATCACGGTGGGCAGCCAAAGCACCCGAATTTGCCGTCCGATACACCCCGCGCCCTCCTTGTTCGACTGGGAACAGGATGCGCATGCCAGGCCACTCCCAAAGCACGTCATCGGGATCCATGCCCAGATCCCGAACAATCGACGCCATAGCCGTGGGAATTCGATCATCCGCGAGCAGCTGCACATAAGCGGTTTCGGCGCGCGCCTTCATGCTTTTGAAGTCATAGTGCAAGTGGATTTGTTCAAGATCGACAGCGTCAAACGCGTGTTCGAGGGCATCTGACATGAAGGTGAGCAAGTCTGGGAGTGCGGGCATTCCGCGAATGGCCGCCACGTTACCGCGCAGAATCGAAGCACGATCGAGCACAAAATCCGGCGCATGATCGATATCCAGAAGCGCGGCATCTGTTTCGATATGCAACGGCACTCGACCGGACGACCCCCTGGCTTCACGCTCGAGCTGGAGTTGCCGCCGCAGGGCCTGTTCGCTTTCGGGTACTTCCTGCGCGATCCGCGATTCGATGACATCTGTCAGGTCATCACCCGAAAACACATACCCCTTCTGGCAAGCAAACGTCGCCACCGCCTCCGGCTTCAGATCGACGGCAGACAACTCCTGCATGAGCGCTTCGTCCTCGACAACAGCCCTGATGAAGTCGACAACCCGTTGTCTGGCGAGACCATTGAGAAAACCGGCAACCAGCGCTTCCCCGCCGCCGGTCATGGGTTACTCCGCAGCTTCACGCTTCTGGAACCAGTTCGGCAGGTCCTCTTCAGCCGTTCCCGAGAAGATGCATTGCTTGATCACTCGCGCCTCATCGTCACTGACCGTGCCGACCTCCTTTGCGGCATCCGTCCCCGAGGTAAAGGCCGGTGGTGGCGCAAAACAAGTCGCGCAGCGGCGCTTCTTGAGCTTGAGTGCCGGTTCACCCTTGAAGGATTCAACCAGTTCGATGGCGGAACGAACGGTGGCTTCCTCGCCGGTGACAGAAATGACAATCGTTCCTTCTGAACCGGAGACGCCGCCGCCACCCACATGAACGGCATTCAGTCCGAACAGAATATCGAATGCCTGAATCTCGGTGATCACCTTGGCATTCATCAGGGGCAGCATGCCGATCTTGGTGCCGTAGAAATAATCCGCCTTGGCATGGCCAAGCTCGGCCGCAGCCGCCTTGATCGAGGGCACCAGCTTCTCCAGTCCAACCGGAACAATCAGCGGAATGCCCGTGCCGCATATGGCGCCGTAGGCAAAACCAATGGTTCCTGCCGCGTGATGGGCATTGAAGATACCGGCGTTGAATTCATGATCGACCGCGTTTGCCCCCTTGATGAACAGAGAGGTGTCATCCCAGCCCGCCAGAGTTTCATCCATGGTGCGAACCGGCGGCACAGAGACACCTTTCACAAGACGCAGGATCGCCGGTTTTTCTTCCGGCTGGGTCTGGCACAGAGTCCCGTTGATCACCTGACCCGAGACATAGCGATCCGCTTCCGGACACTCGCCCATGATCTCATCGGCGACATAGACATTCGTGGACCCATGCGCGATGACAATCTGAGCATGCTCCAAGGCATGCTTAACCTCTGGCAGGGCCGCAACAGCTTTGCCGATCAGGCGTTTGGACTCCCACGGCGTAAAAGCAAATACAGCGCGCATGGATAATTTCCTCATTTGGTCGATTGTTGTTGTGCCCATTCTAACAGGCTCGAGTTTTCCGCAACATCGTATCGTACCTATTAAATGTTCATGCTAGATATTGGTTTCACAACCCGGCATAGACCGGGCACGCATCAGGGGGAGTAAGGCGATGACGAATTCTATTCTCGTTCGCGGCAATGACTACGAATTCACACTCGAAATGGACGGCACCTATGCCGATACGCCGATCCGCTACGAGCCCGGCATACTTGAGGAAATTTACGCCAAGGTCCTGAACAACCAACCGTTCCAGGCCTGTGAATTCTCCCTGTCGAACTACACCATGATGCGCGACCGCGGGGCGGACTGGATGGCTGCCATTCCGGTCTTCGCAAACCGCGATTTCCGGCACAGCATCATCTGGGTGAAAAAGGACAGCCCAATGGAATCCGCCGAGGAACTGAGCGGCAAACGCGTGGGTGTTCGTGACTACACCATGACAGCGGCCGTCTGGCTGCGCGGAACCCTGCTGGACGAATACGGCACCGACTGGCGCGACATTAACTGGTACGCCAATTCCGAGCAGCGCTTCCCAACCCTTGCAGGTGTCCCGCTCGAACTCGGCGATGGTGATCCGGAAACCATGCTGCTCGACGGCACCCTCGACGCCTTTATCTCACCGCGTCCGCGCGACCTTCAAAAATCGCCAGAAGATCGTGAGTTGCGCCCGATCTTCCGCGATGTCGCGACGGTGGAACGTGAATACTTCACGCGCACAGGCATCTATCCCATCAACCACACGGTGGTGATGCGCAAAGAACTCCTCGAAGAATTTCCCAACGCGGCGCAGGCGATTTTCCAGGCCTATTGCACAGGCAAGGCCAACGCCCTCAAACGCCGGATCGGCACGACTTTTGTCCCCTGGGGCAAAGAGTACTGGACCGAGACCATGGCGATGTTCGACGGCGACCCCTTCCCTATGGGTCTGACGGAATCCAACCGCAACAATGTCGGAACACTGCTGCGCTACCTGCACGAACAAAAACTCATTTCAGAACTGCCGGAGATCGAAGATCTGTTTCTCCCCGGTACTGTAGATTTCAAGGAAAACTGAGAATGGCCGGAACTGAAGCCGAAACGTTCGATTTCATCGTCGTCGGGGCCGGGAGTGCCGGTTGTGTCCTCGCGGCCCGGCTGAGTGAATCCGGCAAACATTCGGTGCTGTTGCTCGAAGCCGGGGTCAAAGACAGAAGTCCATGGATCCACATCCCCTTGGGCTACGGCAAACATTTTTCCAACGCTGCCGTGAACTGGCTCTACTCGACCGCAGCCAACCCCGAGGGGTTAAACCGTCGCGTCGTTCAGCCCCGGGGCAAAGTGCTAGGTGGTTCCAGTGCCATCAACGGCATGGTCTATATCCGCGGCCATAAAGAAGATTACAACCAGTGGCGCCAGCTCGGAAACACCGGGTGGAGCTATGAAGACGTGTTGCCGTATTTCCGCAAGGCCGAGGATCAGCAACGAGGCGAAGACGAGTATCACGGCGTCGGCGGCCCCCTCGCCGTATCCGACCCTTATGACAAGCACCCTCTGGCCGAAGCTTTCATCGACGCCGCAGAGGCAGCCGGACATCCACGCAACGATGACTTCAATGGCGCCGACCAGACCGGCTTTGGGTACAGCCAGTGGACCATGCGAAATGGTCGCCGCAGCTCGACCGCTGTCGGCTATCTCAAGCCTGCCCGCAAGCGCCCGAATCTGACCGTCGCCACCGAAGCCCACGCCTTGCGCATTCTGTTTGAAGGCAAGCGTGCAAGCGGCATCGAATACGATCAAAAGGGTAAAACCGTCACGGCACTGGCCGGGCGGGAAATCATCGTCTCCGGCGGGGCGATCAACTCCCCCCAATTGCTCCAGCTCTCCGGGTTGGGGCCATCGGAACTGCTGCGCCGTCACGGGATCGATGTGGTCGCAGACATACCCGGTGTCGGGGCCAATCTGCGCGATCACATCAACGCCCCGCTGATGTTCCGCCTGAACAAGCGCTTCACGGTCAATGACGTGGTCAACAGCTTCCCAATCCGCATGAAGACCGCCATGCAGTACGCCTATAACCGGAAAGGTCTGCTCTCTATGGGCGTGTCTTTCGCGCAGGGCTTTTTCAAGGTGGACCCATCCGCTGTGTCACCGGACATTCAGTCTCAGTTGATGCTGTTCAGTTCCCCGGAAGTCGGCGGCAACCCCTATCCCTTCCCCGGCGCGACCATCGTATCCGCCTTGCTGCGCCCCGAAAGCCACGGCCATGTCAGTATCCTCTCGGCCGATCCGTTCGCGGCTCCGGAAATTCAGCCCAACTACATGACCGCCCAGAAGGATATTGATGTTCTGGTGGGCGCGGTGAAGATCATGCGCAAGATCACCGGCCAGTCGGAGTTCCTGAAATATGTCGTGGAAGAACACGAGCCAGGACCCAATTGTGTGAAGGACGACGAAATCGTCGATTACCTGCACCGCAAAGCCCGCACCAGCTATCACCCTGTTAGCACATGCCGCATGGGACCTGACCCCAGCTCGGTCGTCGATGAGCGTCTGCGCGTACGGGGTTTCGAGGGCTTGCGGGTGGCCGATGCCTCGATCATGCCGACGCTTATTTCGGGGAATACGAACGCTCCCTCGATCATGATCGGAGAAAAAGCCTCCGACATGATTCTGGAAGACGCGCGCTAGTTCCGCTCACGACATGAGCTTGTGCCCAGATCCGTTGCGCGCTCAACGGCGAGTTCGGGCATATTGCTGAAAACACAACTCCGGGGAGAACAAACATGCTGATCGTCGATTCACAGGTCCACATCTGGATCAACACCCAGATGTCACCCATCCATCGTCAGGATATGAACTTTACCGGCGAAGACCTGATCGCCGAGATGGAGGAAGCCGGCGTCGACCGCGTCATCCTGCACCCTCCGGGGGTTGTCCCGAACGGTAACGAAGTGGCGATTGCTGCGGCCAACGCCCATCCCGACCGATTCCGGGTGCTGGGCTGGGTGCATATGGACGAAGAAGAGCGCAGCGCTCCCAAGCTCGCGGGCTGGACCGACACGCCCGGCATGCTGGGTCTGCGCTTCCTGTTTATTGCACCGGGTCGCGAGACTTGGCCGACCGACGGCACGCTGGACTGGATCTGGCCGATTGCGAATGAGCAGAAGATGCCGATCGGCCTTCTGGCACACACATTCCTGCCGACACTCGGTGAAATCGCGGAGAAGTACCCCGATATTCCTTTCCTGATTGACCACCTGGGTGCCAACCCATTCAAACCGGGCGTGGAGTCTTTCGAAACCTTGCCGGAGCTCCTCGCGTTGGCGAAGCACCCCAATATCGCCGTCAAAATGTCCGGTGCGAATGGAAACTCCTCGGCCGCATATCCGCACACAGACATCCACGACAATCTGCACCGTATTTTTGACGCATTCGGGCCCGATCGTTGTTTCTGGGGAACGGACCTGTCCCGCATGAAATGCAGCTACAAGGAATGCGTGACCCTGTTTACCGAAGAACTGCCCTGGTTGTCGGGACGCGATCTCGAGCTGGTTATGGGCGAAGCGGTCTGCAACTGGGTTGGTTGGGACCTGCCCTAAAGCGCGCCGCACAGCACTTCAGGGCGCTGTCGTTTAAACTCGAGTACCCGGAGACTGAAATGTTCAAGACATTTGCGCGCGCCATTCGCCGAACCATCATGAGCGCCCTGATTGGGCTTTCCATGGTTTCGGCATGGCACCTGACAGCCATGGCACAAACCAGCCCCCAGATTGCGCAAGGATCTTATGACGAGGCCACCATCCAGAGCTTCGTCAAGGCCGCCCGGGAAGTCGTGGCCCTGCGTAAGAAATATGAACCTCAACTTCAGGCGACCGAGACCAAGGAGGCGGCACAAACACTGGTGGATGAAGCGCGGGCGCTGATGAACGAAGCGATCGAACGTGAAGGCTTCACTGTCGACGAATACACCGCGATCGCCAAAACAGCCCAAGCTGACCCCACCCTGCGGGCCCGGGTAGAAGCCATGGTTCAGGCACCCCAGTAAACCCGCTCCCGGTTTTCGCTTCCCTTTCGTCATGCCATCGGGCTGCCTGTTGTGGTAGAGCGAAGCCGACGCATGGCCCCAGATCGCAAGGATTATCGCGATGTCCAGAATCACCAACACCGAAGAACTCGAAGCCCTGTATGGCACGCCTGTTGAGACCTCTCTTGCAAAAGAGGTGAGCCACATCACGCCGCACTACCGGAAGATGATCGAGGCGTCACCGTTTGTGGCACTCGCGACGGCCGGTCCCGAAGGGCTTGATTGTTCACCGCGGGGTGACATGGCCGGGTTCGTTCGTGTGCATGACGAGCACACCGTGATGATGCCCGACCGTAAGGGCAACAATCGCGTCGACTCCCTTCGCAACATTGTTCGCAACCCCCATATGGCTCTGCTGTTTCTTCTTCCCGGAAGCGGCAACACCTTACGGATCAATGGTCGCGCGCATCTCTCTGTCGATTCTGACCTGCTCGCATCCTTTGCCATCGATGGCAGTGCGCCGCGTTCGGTCATCGTGACTGAGGTCGATACCATCTATTTCCAATGTGCCCGCGCGATCGTTCGTGCCGAGTTGTGGAATCCGGACAAGCATATTGACCCCAAAGACCTGCCCACGCCCGGGCAAATTCTTGCCGATCTCACCGACAATAAGCTTGGCGGTGAGGACTACGACATGAAGTGGCCTGCCAAGGCAAAAGCAAGCCTTTGGTAGGCTTTTGAAATATCGGGAACAACGAAAGCGAATCTGCGTTATATGAGCACCGGGTGAGGTAACAAAAACATATAACTGGAGCCTTTGATCATGGACATCATTCGCATCATCATCGCCATTCTGCTGCCACCACTTGGTGTGTTCCTGCAGGTCGGTATCGGCGGTCAATTCTGGCTGAATATCCTGCTGACGATTCTGGGGTACTTCCCCGGCATTCTGCATGCGGTCTGGGTTATCGCCAAAAATTGACCGAAGCCGAACGGCAACAAAAAGCCGAAGCGCTCGACCGGCTGGCACACTGGCTGGATGACCGTTTTAATATTCCCGGAACGAACATCAGGTTTGGCCTCGATGGCTTGCTTGGTCTCGTTCCGGGTGTTGGTGACACCGCAAGCTCTCTGGTCTCACTTTACCTCGTTATCGAAGCCCGCCGGATCGGCGTCTCTCGATTGACGATCACGCGAATGCTTTTCAACGTCCTATTGGACTGGGCCATCGGACTGATCCCACTTCTGGGAGATATTTTCGACATCGCCTACAAGGCCAACCGGCGCAATATTCGCTTGTTGAAGAAGCACCTCGCCCGACAGAACACATAGAAAACCCGATCAACGCAGGATCAAATCGGCCTGTGAACGAAATTCATACGGGCCGGTCGTACCCGTCCCTGAGACTTCGATGCGCGCCGTGTAGAGTCCTGACGGCCAGTCCTGATTACGCCGTTTCTTCCCGGAAAACGAAAAGTACTCCGCAAAGTCGCGGGACAAGGTTTCGGTCGCCGTATGAACGGTTTGCCCTGCAGGGCCCTCAATCCGGGTGTTAATCACGGTGCCCTCGGGAGCGCCGAACAAGACGACATAAGCGACAAGCGCCCCGGCATCGGGATTGGCAATTCCGGGATACCCTCCGAACTTCACCTGCTTGCCCGTTGGGGCCTCCGTCGTCAGTCCAACACTCCGGATGTAGACCGGCTGATAACTGTCAGCATTATGATCGGCAGCGTCTTGCCACAAACCGGTGGAAAGGCCGCGCGAGGCTGTACACTCACCGCCTTCTGACGGACCGTCGCCCAGAAAAGGGTCAATCGGCTCCCCGTCCTTCTCCAGCTGGAAGTGCAGGTGTGGCAACTCCGACCAGCCCGAACTGCCGATCCGTCCGAGTTTCTCTCCGACCTTGATGACGGCACCTTTTGCGACGGCAACACTGCCTTTTTGCATGTGGCAATACTGGGTGGTCCAGCCATTCCCGTGGTCAAGCCGCACGCCATTGCCACATTCCATATTCACCCGCGCGGGATCTTCCGACTGCATCGGCGAATCATCGAGACCGTCACGTGTTCCCAGAACCCTGCCCGGCGCAGCAGCCAGAATATCCAGGGTCTTCACCAGTTTCTGATTGGGCGCGATATCGGTTCCTTTATGCGCATCATAGGTTCGAACACCGCACATATGATCATGGTAGGTCGCGCGTATATCCAAATCCATAAACGCCATGCACCAGCAGTCTTCGC
>Ga0181597_10004641_pt1 | contig 13561 bp, 9 predicted proteins | sample 041ome_5_FD_148647 | JGI IMG/M metagenome (GOLD analysis project Ga0181597, IMG submission 148647) | Coastal salt marsh microbial communities from the Groves Creek Marsh, Skidaway Island, Georgia - 041403US metaG (spades assembly) | ecosystem: Environmental > Aquatic > Marine > Intertidal zone >... | reverse complement strand
GATTCTTGAGGGCGCGACGTCCACGCCATGTTCGTCGGCATAATGGCGACTCAGCAAAGCGCGAAGCTCAGGGATCCCCTGTGCTGGCGTGTACTTGGTTTTGCCAGCGCGCAACGCATCGATTCCCGCAGAAACAATAGAGGGCGGCGTCTCAAAGTCTGGCTCCCCCACTTCCATGTGAACCACCTCATGACCAGCAGCCTGAAGTTGATTTGCTCGGGCCAGTAATTTCATCACCTTGAATGACTGAATATCCTTCAATCGATGGGCATATTTTGGCCTTTGGTCAGCTGTCATTCGTTACCACCCATCCCTGGACCGAGCTCTCGGCCTGTACTTGATTGACTCTGGAGTATTACTTAAATTTGCTGTCGGGTCAGAGACTATCCCGATTATTTTCAGCATCGTGCTTTCATCGACCTGGATCAAAGCAAAACCATAATGATCGAATTGGCTATTGGAGAAACCGCTACATTCTGGTAACGTTCGCGCTCGATTTTGTTTAGGTTTTACGTGACATAGCATACTGGATAGAACTATGGCAGCCAAAACTAAAAATAGTACGAAAGCTAAGCCCGCAGCCCAAACCAAGGTTGTGAAGCCTGAGACGAAAGCGAAAGTTGCTAAGCCTAAAGCCCAGGCCAGCGCTTCGAAGCTGACTAAAAAATCACCAGCTAAAAGCCCTGCTGCCGCTAAGGCTGCCACTAAACCGGCTGCTAAACCCCCTGCTAAACCGGCTGCTAAACCGGCTGCTAAACCGGTAAAGAAAGCGCCGGTTGGCAAGAAACCAGCGGCCAAAGTCGCGACTAATCCGACCAAGAAACCCAAGGCAACTGCGACCGCAATAAGCAAGCAACCTGTGGCAAAAACATCTGCAAAAACATCTGCAAAAACATCTGCAAAAACATCTGCGAAAACCTCTGTCAAAGTGTCGGCGCAGGAAAAGAAAACTGTCGCCGCCAAGGTTGTAAAGACGACGCCGATTTCGGCCAAAACCAAGGCTAGCAACCAAAAACCCTTGGCCTCCAAACCCGTAAAAAAGGCGCCCGTGACCGCTGTGGTGACAAAGCCTAACGCCAAGGCAACCAAACCTGCCAAAGCTAGCGCCAAACTGAAAGCGGTCGAAAAACTAAATGTGGCGCAAGAATCGCCAGCAGACATTGCGACAAAAACATCATCTAAAGGCTCTCCAAAGGCAGCCCAACGAGAACCAAACGTGGCCAAGACCGTCTCTGACTCCAATGAAAAACCAGCCGTCAAGCAAAAAATAGCGGCTAAGACACCAGCCAAGGCTAACAAGAAAAAACCCGGCAGCCGTCGAATAGATGCCCAGCCTGCAGATTTCAAACCCTATACTCGCAAAAAAGATGAAGAGTATATGAACGCGGTACAGCGGGAACATTTCAAGCAGATTCTGCTCGACTGGAAATTGCAGTTGATGGAGGAAGTTGATCGCACTGTTAACCATATGAAAGATGTTGCTGCCAACGATCCGGATCCAGCAGATAGAGCGACCCAGGAAGAGGAGTTCAGCCTTGAGTTACGGACCCGCGATCGGGAACGCAAACTGATCAGAAAGATTGATGCTACTATCGACCTGATCGATCAGGACGACTACGGCTACTGCGAATCCTGCGGTATAGAAATCGGCATCCAGCGACTGGAAGCCAGGCCAACCGCGACTCAATGTATCGACTGCAAGACACTCGATGAAATCAAGGAACGTCAAATTCACGGCTAGACTGCGCCTGCCTGTGAAGCATGGCTGAGGGTCAGCACTACATAGGCCGGTTTGCGCCTTCGCCGACTGGACCACTGCACTTTGGATCGGTCGTTGTTGCGCTGGCTAGCTGGTTAGACGCGCGCCACCACAACGGCCGATGGCTGCTTCGAATTGAAGATATAGATCCGCCGCGCGAGGACCCGAAGGCTCCCGATCAGATCATGAGACAACTGGCGGCTTTAGGGCTGCACTGGGATGGCGCACCCTTGTTTCAAAGCCAGCGACTTGATGCCTACCAGGCGACGTTGGAGGATCTGAAAACTCGAAGTCTTGCCTATCCTTGCACCTGCAGCCGACGTGACCTGCCGCCGATTTATCCAGGCACCTGCCAGTCTCGGCGATTCGAGACCACTCTGACACCCTATGCGATTCGCCTGCGCATCCCTTCAACTACGATCAATTTAGCCGACCCGATTCAAGGGCCACAGGCCTGGCAACTACCCACCGAAATCGGAGACTTCATCATTAAACGCAGGGATGGCTGGTTTGCCTATCAACTGGCAGTCACAGTAGACGATGCGTTTCAGCAAATCAGTCATGTGGTTCGTGGTAGCGACCTGCTTGACTCAACACCCAAACAAATTGTTTTAGCGCAGCTCTTGCATCGCCCCAAGGTTAGCTACGCGCACATCCCGTTAATGGTTGACCAACATGGCCTCAAACTCAGCAAATCCACCGGCGCAGCAGCAACATCAATGGAAGCACCAACCGCCTGTATCAGGCAAGCCTTGAAGGTGCTCTGCCAACCGCTACATCCCGAGGTTGACGACCTGGAGACACTTCTGGGCGCTGCGACCGCTGCATGGTCGATGGAGCGGGTGCCAAAAAAACGAGAACTTGCAGCGCCACCAGACCAATATTAGCGAACGCTTTCGAGGCACCCGGCTCGCAGCGCATCCTCTACAGAACGTCAGCCACGAAATAAATTTGACTTCGATGAGTCATCATTGTTTAGTACCTGTACAGATGTCAGGTTCTGCAGTGTGTTATATGAGCAGAAGAAATATTCTTATCGTCGAAAATGACCTGGTCCTACGTACATCCTTAAAGCAGTTTCTCGAAAAAAAATTATACAAAGTGGTAGAAGCTGGATCTTTAGCCGAGGCCTTGCAGAAAGATCTGGAGACTTTCGCGCTAATCATCACTGATTTACGCCTGCCCGGATCAGCGGGTACCGATATCATCAGACTCGCCAATAGCGTCCCAGTATTGGTTATGGCCAGCAATGCCACCATCAGCTCTGCCGTGCAAACCATGAAGCTTGGCGCAGCTGACTATATTGCCAAACCCTGCGACCACGAGGAACTCCTGAGATCCGTCGTCACGCTGATCGGGCCGACGGAAAACCCACCCCCGCTATTTCCAGAAATGCTGGGTGACTGTGATGCCATGCGCCAACTCTTTGATCGTATCTGCAAAGTCTCGCCAACCCAGTCAAGCGTATTAATTACAGGCGAGTCTGGCACGGGCAAGGAACTCGTGGCTCGCGCTATCCACGGGGCCAGTCCCCGTAGTCACCGACGCATGGTTTCGCTCAACTGTGCCGCGATTCCTGAGACGCTGATCGAGTCGGAGCTATTCGGTCACGAAAAGGGGGCTTTTACTGGTGCCATTAATAGTCGAATCGGGCTTGTTGAAGCTGCGAATGGAGGCACCTTGTTTCTCGACGAAATCGGCGAGCTGCCCCTGGAGGCCCAAGCCCGGTTGCTGCGGGTTCTGCAGGAAGGCGAAATTCGCAAAGTCGGGTCCATTGAAACCCGCAAGGTGGATGTTCGACTGATCGCTGCAACTCACCGCAACCTGGAAAGGTTGACAAAGAGCGGGCAGTTTCGTGAAGACCTCTATTATCGTTTGAATGTCATCAAACTTAACCTGCCACCCTTACGCGAGAGACCGAGTGATCTGAAGAGTCTGGCCGAGCACTTTCTCCAAGTGAACAGCCGAAAACTTGGTAAGTCGTGCTTGCGGTTTTCGCAAGACGCGTTGGCATTGATTCAAACCTATTCTTGGCCGGGTAATATTCGTGAATTAAAGAATGCCATCGAACGTAGCGTGACGATGTGTGAGGGGATACTGATTGATGCAGAATCACTGGCCATCGAAATTGAGACCCACCACCGCTCTGCGGACAGCCGTCATCGAGGGAACCACGATTCAATGGATAATGCTTCTCTGGCTGAGTATTTCACTCGCTTCGTCACAGATCATCAAGGTCACATGACGGAAACAGAGTTGGCCCAGAAACTCGGCATCAGCCGCAAAGCATTATGGCAAAGACGCCAAAAGTTCAGCATGCCGCGCGAGCGCTCTCGAAAAATCTGACCCGTTTAGGCTCTGCTCGTCGGCCGCCCTGCGGTGCTCAGGCGACTTATGGAGCGGCCGATAAAGCCACCCATTGTGATACTTAAGTTCACACTCGCGCACGCTAGTGTAACTATTCGACCCGCTTTTCGCGCACCCAAAACGATAAAGCTTTGTTATTCTTAAGATCATGTTGCTGGCACAATTCCTGCTGAACGTTACCCTAGCTGTGAAGCTAACGTGTCGATGTAACAACAATAGCAAACGGGCTTCGATACACTAAAAATAATAACGTGATAAAAAAAATAACAACTGCGAAGAATAATAAAAATCACTAACTTGCCATTGCAACCGGGGGCATGGATTTGTCCCCTGCTTTTTTCGCTGCACCAAATCCCTTTTCTGCATACTCTCCCGCCACACTCTCTGCTACTATGAGCGACTACTGCGACCTGCCCCGATGGACGTCGCCATCTTTTAAAATAGCTCATGAGAATGACTGAAACGCCCATAGACTTGTCGCCTGACCACATCAACGTCAATGCCTTGAAGGTAGTGAAACGACTGACCAGCGCTGGTTACCAAGCGTATCTGGTGGGTGGTTGTGTCCGTGATCTGCTACTGGGCAGTCATCCCAAAGACTTTGATGTCGCCACCGACGCCAGTCCGGAGGAGGTTCACGACTTATTTCGCAATTCGAGGTTGATTGGCCGGCGTTTCAAGATTGTCCATGTCAGGTTTGGACGAGAAATCATCGAGGTCGCTACTTTCAGAGCACCCCATAGTGCACTGGAGACAGAGCAGAATTTCTCTGATGGCGGCATGATCCTATCTGACAATATCTATGGCAGCTTCCATGAGGATGCTGAGCGCCGCGATTTCACCATGAATGCGCTCTATTACGACCCTGAGCAGGACACCATCCTCGACGAGGTCAACGGTCTTGAAGATCTTGGCAATCGCCAGATTCGCCTGATCGGTGAGCCTGATAGCCGCTATCGAGAAGACCCTGTGCGAATGCTCAGAGCCGTTAGATTCAAGGCTAAACTCGGGTTCGAGATAGACGCGAGCACAGCCGAGCCTCTTCACCGCTTGGGTCTGCTTTTAAGGGATATACCGCCGGCTCGCTTATTCGAGGAAGTGCTCAAGCTTTTCATGACCGGGCATGGTGAACAATCCTTCAAGGTCCTACGTGAGTACGATCTATTCGGCTGGTTATTTCCTGAAACAAACCGTTTGCTTGATAACGCGCACTGCGCCGAGTTAATTCGCCTGGCGCTGGCCAGCACCGATCGACGAATTGCCCAGGATATGCCTGTCACTCCCGCATTTATCTTCGCTGCGCTGCTCTGGCAGCCCTATCTCACACAGCGGGATCGCCTTGAGGCAGATGGCGAGAACAGTTATGTCGCCAGCTTTGAGGGTGCGAATCAAGTGGTATTGAGGCAATTGCTGGTGACCTCTATTCCCAAACGCTTTTCCGGCCCCATGCGGGATATCTGGAGCCTGCAAAATCGTTTGCCCATTAAAGTGGGCAAAAAACCGGAGACTCTTTTGCAGCATAAGCGCTTTCGCGCCGCCTATGATTTCCTGTTATTACGGGAAGAGTCAGGCGAGGAACTCGATGGACTTGGCGCCTGGTGGACAAAATTTCAGGAGACCGAAGAAAGAGATCGTGGCGATCTGCTGGAAAAGCCGCAGACGCCAACTAATCGCCCGCGACGACGGCGGAGAAAACCGGCGAATCAAGCCTCAAACGCCTAAAAAGATTGTACAATCTGCTCAACTCGTTGACGCATAATCGGGAGAAAGGCTTGCAGTTCGATACAAACCACCCTGACTTTCCCCACTATATTGCTGTCGAAGGTCCTATCGGCGTCGGCAAGACAACCTTCACCAAGCGCCTGGCCACCACTTTTAACTATGAAACGGTGCTCGAGAAGCCTGAGACCAACCCCTTTCTTGATCGTTTCTATCAGAACAGGCGTCAGGCAGCGCTACCCACTCAGCTATTTTTCCTGTTTGAACGTAGTCGGCAGATTCAGGAGATGCGCCAAGGTGATATGTTTGAGCCGGTCAGAATCGCAGATTTCTTATTAGAAAAAGACCGACTGTTTGCCGAAATCAATCTCGACCATGACGAATTGGCGCTCTACAACAACGTCTACAACCACCTCGCAATCGATGCGCCGACGCCGGACCTGGTGATTTATCTGCAGGCTCCGGTGCCCGTGCTGATGGATCGAATTCAACAGCGAGGTATTGCTGCTGAACAGTACATTGAAAAGGCCTATCTTGCTCAACTGGTCGATGCTTATACCAATTTTTTTCATTATTACGATGCTGCACCTTTGCTCATCGTCAACGCTGCTGAAATTGACCTGGTCAATAGTGATGCCGACTACGAGGCCCTTGTCGCTTACCTGAGTAAGGTCAAACGCGCTCGACACTACTACAACCCGACTCCTCTAATGGTATAACAGATATGGCTTACGTTCTTCCCGGCTGCTGGCAAGCCCTCGCTGACCAGGCTCGGCGAATGCGCCACACCTCTATGTTATCGATGTTTGAAGCCGACCCATCCCGCGCAACCCGCTATAGCTTGCAGGCCGCAGGTTTGACCCTCGACTACTCAAAAAATCTGATTAACGACGAAACCCTGGGACTCTTTCAGCAATTAGTCGACGAGATTCAGCTCGGCGCCGGCATTGAGGCTATGTTTACGGGCGAGAGAATCAACCCTACTGAAAACCGCGCCGCGCTCCATTCGTTACTCAGGGCCAGCACCGCACCCGCGAACCCAATGCTGGCAGATCAATATGCTGCTGTACAAGCGTCTCTGGCTCAGGTTCAGCGCATCAGCGAAGCAGTGCGTAGCGGCAATTGGCTGGGTGCCAGCGGTAAAACCATCACCCATGTTTTACATCTCGGTATTGGTGGGTCGTACCTTGGACCGCGCATGGTGGAGGAAGCTCTCTCACCCTATAGTGATGGCCAGATCCATTGCGATTATGTTGCTAATGTTGATGGGCAACATATCGACCAAGTCTTGGCGAGGCTAGACCCGAATCGAACCCTGGTCATCATCGTCTCTAAATCCTTCTCAACCATCGAAACCAAGGTCAATGCTGAGTCGGCTCAACGTTGGTTGCGTCAAACCATTCCAGCGACCCAGTTACATCGGCACGCTGTGGCGGTAACCAGTAATGTGCCGGCTGCACGCGCGTTCGGCATTGCTGATGAGAATATTCTACCCATGTGGGATTGGGTTGGCGGCCGTTACAGCCTTTGGTCCGCTGTCAGCCTGCCCATCGCGATCAAATTCGGATTTCACCACTTCGAATCCTTGTTAAAGGGTGCCGAGGCCATGGATAACCATTTTCGAACCAGTCACTGGCCACACAATATGCCTATGATGCTCGCAGCACTGGGCGTATTTTACCGTAACTTTATGGACGTCGGTTCACACGCTATTCTGCCCTACGATCATTCGTTGCGACTCTTACCAGCGCATCTCCAGCAACTTGATATGGAGTCCAACGGCAAATCCATATCCATCCAAGGAGACCCGGTCACCATCCAGACGGGCCCGACAATTTGGGGCGGAGAGGGGACCAATGGTCAACATGCCTTCCACCAGCTATTGCATCAGGGCACGCACTTCACCAGTTTGGACTTTATTCTGCCACTAATACCCCATCATGATCGCCACCTTCACCATGACTGGCTGGTGGCAAATTGCCTGAGCCAGAGCCAGGCGTTGTTACAGGGCATGGGCGCTGAGCAGCTCAACATTGAGGGCTCTGACCTAGAAAAAGCGCCTCGAACCCTGCCGGGTAACCGGCCTTCGAATACTATTATTCTGCATCAACTAACCCCGGAAACATTGGGCGCTCTCATCGCTTTATATGAACATAAGGTTTTTTGTCAGGCACAAATATGGCAGATTAACCCCTTTGATCAATGGGGCGTTGAGCTTGGCAAAAAGCTCAGCCAATCTATTTTTACCGCGATCGATCAGGGCGCAGAGCCGAACCTGGATCCGTCGACTCGTGAACTTCTCAGCCGCTACCAAACCGCGCGCAAGAACAGGAGCAACTAACCAATGTCAGAATCTAAGGTCTACCCGGTACCTGAGGTCACTCGGCAACATGCGTTTATTGACAGTGAGCGCTACGCTCAAATGTACGCCGCCTCAATCAATCAACCGGAAACCTTTTGGCCACAACAGGCAAATGAATTTCTCACGTGGGATAAGCCCTGGAAGACCCTGACCGAGTCAGACCTGCGGCAAGGCAAGACCGCCTGGTTTATCGGTGGTCAGCTAAATGCCTGCTATAACTGCCTTGATCGTCACTTAGAGGCCCGCGGAGATCAGGTAGCTATTATCTGGGAGGGTGATGACCCAGGGGTTGATGCCCACCTGACTTACGCTCAAGTTCACGACAAGGTCTGTCGCTTGGCAAATGTTCTAAAGGCCAGAGGCGTGGGCAAGGGTGACAGAGTTTGCATTTACATGCCTATGATACCCGAGGCTGCCTACGCTATGCTGGCGTGCGCCCGCATCGGCGCTGTTCATTCGGTGGTCTTTGGTGGTTTTTCACCGCAAGCCTTGCAGGATCGCATTCTCGATGCCGATTGCCGGACTGTGATTACCGCCGATGAGGGGGTTCGCGGTGGTCGCTCCATCCCGCTCAAGTTGAACACTGACCAAGCCCTGCTCGGCTGCCCAAATGTCGACACAGTGATTGTCGTCCAGCGCACTGGTGCAGAGGTGCCCTGGCACAGCCCTCGAGACATTCACTATGAAGAGGCCATTACTGCCGCATCACCCAGCTGTGCTGCGACACCTATGGATAGTGAAGACCCACTTTTTATCTTGTATACGTCTGGTTCAACGGGCAAGCCCAAGGGCGTGTTGCACACGACGGGCGGTTACATGCTGCAGGCGGCTATGACCCACAAATACATTTTCGACTATCACGATGGCGATATCTACTGGTGTACTGCCGATGTCGGCTGGGTCACAGGCCACACCTATATCATCTATGGACCGCTGGCAAATGGTGCCACAACCTTAATGTTCGAGGGCATACCAACCTATCCTGATGCCGCTCGCTGCTGGCAGGTGGTCGACAAGCATAAGGTCAATATTTTCTATACGGCGCCGACAGCCCTGCGGGCCCTCATGGGTCAAGGTGACGAGTTTGTTACTCGGACCTCTCGCGCATCTCTGCGCCTGTTAGGCAGTGTTGGTGAACCAATCAACCCGGAAGCATGGGAATGGTATTACCACGTTGTCGGCGCCGAGCGCTGCCCCATTGTTGATACCTGGTGGCAGACAGAAACCGGCGGCATCATGATCTCTCCCCTACCAGGTGCGACCCCACTCAAACCCGGTTCAGCGACCAAACCCTTCTTTGGTGTTGAATTGGCTCTGCTGGACGGTGACGGAAAGCTGATTGAGGGACCGGGCGAGGGCAACCTGGTCATTAGCCGCTCCTGGCCAAGTCAGATTAGAACTGTCTACGGCGATCATGATCGCTGTATTAACACCTACTATGCGACCTATCCGGGCTACTATTTTGCCGGCGACGGGGCCCGCCGAGACGCAGATGGGGACTATTGGATCACCGGTCGAGTCGACGATGTGCTGAACGTGTCGGGACACAGGATGGGTACTGCTGAGGTGGAAAGCGCGCTGGTGTTACACGAGGCCGTGGCAGAGGCGGCGGTGGTTGGTTTCCCCCATCCGATCAAGGGCCAGGGCATTTATGCCTATGTCACTTTAATGCAGGGTGTTGAGGGGACCGAGGTGCTGCGAAAGGCGCTAATGGATCAATGTCGAACAGAAATCGGAGCCATCGCCAAACCCGACGTGATCCAGTGGGCACCAGGGCTGCCAAAAACCCGTTCTGGCAAGATTATGCGAAGAATCTTACGTAAAATCGCTGCCAATGAACTCGATAACCTCGGCGACACCAGCACTCTGGCTGACCCAAGCGTAGTAGAGTCGCTGATAGCTGAGCGATCAAAACATTAGAGTGCCGAAGCGTTGCTGATTACGGCCTTTACTCGACATATAGCCGACATATAGCCGACATAAAAAGCTCAAAAAAAAACCGGTCATAGACCGGTTTTTTTAACGCTACCCTTATTCGGCAGCCTCTGCAGAGGCATCTGCATCAGCCTGTCCCGGTACCTCCTTCATCGACAGCTTGATACGACCACGTTCAACATCCAATACGATCACATCAATTTCTTGACCTTCAGACAGAAAGTCAGTGACCTTCTCAACCCGCTCCTGAGAAATTTGTGAAATATGCAACAACCCGTCTTTGCCTGGCAGAATGTTTACAAATGCACCGAAGTCTGCAATTTTGACGACTTTGCCTTTGTAAATTTGACCCACCTCGGCTTCCGCCGTGATTGACATGATCATTGCGACAGCAGCGTCTCTGGACTCAGCACCTTCGCCAAAAATGGTGATGGTGCCGTTGTCATCAATGTCTACTGAGGCACCGGTTTGCTCTGTAATACCGCGAATCGTTGCCCCACCTTTGCCGATTACATCGCGAATCTTGTCTGAGTCGACCTTAATGGTCACCATCGCTGGCGCATTGGCTGAGACGGACTCGCGAGACTTGTTGATGACTTTGTTCATCTCGACCAGGATATGCAGGCGCGCTTCTTTGGCCTGCGCCAACGCGGTCTCCATAATTTCTTCGGTGATGCCCTGGATTTTGATGTCCATTTGCAGTGCAGTCACACCAGTTTCAGTGCCAGCTACCTTGAAATCCATGTCGCCCAGATGATCTTCGTCACCAAGGATATCCGTCAGAACTGCAAATCCATCATCATCCTTGACGAGTCCCATCGCCACACCAGCAACCGGCGCTTTCAGTGGCACACCGGCATCCATCAAAGCCAAACTGGCACCGCAAACGCTGGCCATTGACGAGGAGCCGTTGGACTCTGTGATTTCAGAGACAACGCGGGTGGTATAAGGCCAGTCTGCTGCAGCCGGCAGTACGGCGGTCACACCACGTCGAGCCAATCGACCATGACCAATTTCACGACGCTTAGGTCCACCGGAGAAACCCGTCTCGCCTACGCTGTAATGCGGAAAATTGTAATGCAGCAGGAAATTGTCTCTGAAGCTACCATGCAGCGCATCGATAATGGCGGCGTCACGCATTGAGCCCAGCGTGGTCGTCACGATGGCCTGAGTCTCACCCCGAGTAAACAGCGCCGAACCATGGGCCTTGGGCAGAATACCTACTTCAACGCTAATGGGACGAACGGTCTTTGTATCTCGACCATCAATCCGCGGTTCACCAGAGATAATACGATGTCGAACAATCTTTTTCTCGAGCTTGCCGAATACACCCGCCACGTCTCCGGCGTCAACGCCATTCGCCGAGTCAGTCAGTTCCGCTATCGCTTGATCGCGCAGGGCGCTGATCTGGTCTTGGCGCGCCATTTTATCCACTATCTGATAAGCCGCACCAACGCCCGCCGCGAACTTCTCGGTAACCGCCGTGGTCAGAGCCTCATTCACTGCTGCTGGCTGCCAATCCCAGACGGCTTTACCTGCTTCTGCTTTAAATTCATTAATTGCCTGAATGACAACCTGCATTTCCTGGTGCGCGAATAAAACGCCGCCCAACATCTGGTCTTCTGTTAGCTCGTTTGCCTGAGACTCAACCATCAGCACCGCATCGGCAGTACCCGCCACCACCATGTCCAGGTCAGAGGTTGCGAGGGCCTCATAACCAGGATTTAACAGATAACCCGCTTCAGTAAATCCGACTCGCGCAGCCCCAATCGGGCCACTGAATGGAATACCAGATAGCGCGAGCGCTGCTGAAGTACCAATCATCGCGATAATATCAGGATCAACGTCTTTCGCTGCGGAAATCACTTGGCAGGTGACTTGCACCTCGTTCATGAAACCTTTGGGGAATAATGGCCTGATAGGTCGGTCGATCAAACGGGATGTCAGCGTTTCCTTCTCGGAAGGACGACCCTCGCGCTTGAAAAAGCCACCGGGAATTTTACCGGCAGCATAGGTTTTTTCTTCATAGTTTACCGTCAAGGGGAAAAAATCTTGGTTCGGTTTCGCGTCTCTTCGCCCAACAACCGCCACTAGTACTGTGGTTTCTGCCATGGTCACAACCACTGCCGCTGTCGCTTGTCTGGCAATCTTGCCAGTCTCTATGACGACGTCATGGCCGCCATACTTAAATTGCTTTCTTATAGAATTCACACTCTTCTCCAATCAGGTTCTCGTGGCTGCCGCCCATGACAATACACTGGCTCACTGACGTTCTGCGCCAGCAGTACCTTGCCCTGTACTTCAGGACGAGCAGCTGGGACCGGTCTTTACTTACGTAGACCGAGTCGGTTAATGAGCGAAGCGTATCGATCTACGCTCTTGCTCTTCAAATAATTCAATAATTTACGACGTTGACTCACCATTCGTAACAAACCTACTCGTGAATGATGATCATGAATATGCTCTTTGAAATGTGCCTGGAGCGCTTCAATATTTGCTGTCAGCAATGCAACCTGCACTTCCGGCGAGCCAGAGTCGTTTTCTGCGGTGCCAAAGTCTTTGACGATTACTGCTTTCTGTTCTGCTGTTAATGCCATTTTCTTTTCTCTCCAATATGCCATTATTGAGTCAAGCACCAATCCACGCATATTTGCAGATTGCTGCACGTTAACTGCCTTATGACGCCACTAGCCTTTTCGGCGTCACCCTACCATCTTCCAGAATCTCTCCAACACCCAAGAACTCTAATGCTCGATTTGCCGTTGCTTCTGAAAAAATCCTTACCCAACCAGCAGTGGGCGCTTTCGCTATCTGCACTGCCTGGCCTTGTTTAAAAAATGCCGCCGTCATATCCGGCACTTCAAGTGCCGGCCAGTCACTGACAATCTCAGCGACGGGCAAAAGGCTTCGATCAAGTCCGTCGAAACCCTTAATTTGCAACAGTCCTTCAAGCTCTTCGAGCGTTAGCGCCTGAGCCAGACTAAAGGGTCCGGAAGCCAGACGCCGCAAGCCGACCACGTGCGCGCCGCAGCCTAACACTTTACCCAGGTCTTCCGCCAGTGTTCTGACATAGGTCCCTTTACTGCAGGTGATATTCAATACCACCTCATCGGCACTAAAGTCTTCCACTTCAAGCTTGAAGATGGTGACCGGTCGTGCCTGACGTTCAATCTCAATGCCTTGGCGAGCCAGTTTATACAAGGGCTGGCCATTCACTTTTAATGCACTGTACATGGGTGGTGTCTGCTCAATTTCGCCACGAAACTGCGCAACAGCGGCTTCAAGCAGCGCCGCATTCAGGACCGGTACTGGCGCTTCATGAAGAACCTTGCCATCTGCGTCCGCACTGTCTGTTGTGACGCCCAATTTAATCCGAGCACGATATTGCTTATTCGCATCTAACAAAAATTGAGAAAATT